>OKEV01000051.1_pt1 | contig 85686 bp, 174 predicted proteins | sample 1611141 | NCBI WGS metagenome assembly OKEV01 (sample SAMN04436713, study PRJEB24849) | human gut metagenome | biome: human gut; feature: NICU; material: stool | host: Homo sapiens | place: USA: Saint Louis, MO | collected 2010-08-30
TATCGCTGGCTTTATATCATGACTTGTCTGTAAACCTATACCGATATCAAAATCGCCTTTGCTGTTTCTCATTAATCTGATTGAAAGCGAAGATGTAGGAGAAACTAACGCTCTCCCTTCTGCCTTAGCCGCTTCCTTTTGAGCTTTCGTGTATTTAACTTTCCCTTCCCGGTGAAAAAGGATGTGATTGCGTAATTCATCTTCATAATAGGAAACAGTAATCGGAACAGAGAGTTTGGAAAAACTGAATTGGCTTTTTAACGCAACAGGAACGGTTATATTAAGAATAAAATCATTATTCTCATCAATGTTTATATTAGCATTGGAGTTCCCCAAGTTTTCATCGGTAGACCCAACGAATAACATATGCCCGTAGCGTAAAGCGTTCCATTGCTTTCTCCATACACTTAGTTTTACTTTATCATTAGGATGGATACGGTTTCGTTTACTCAGCAGGTCTGCAGAGCCATAGCATATTTTAAAATCATTATTAGCTATATCTTTTTCCAGTTTTTGTTCACGACAGCGTAAGCGTTCAAGCTGGTTAAGAAAAACCGTTTTCTTTTTTACTGCTTCGGATAAGCGGGTGCGGTTCGCAGCATAGCTACGCATAACGGGTGTCATACTATTAATTAGTTTTATCGTATTAATCTGTTTCTGTAGCTTATTCTCAACGGATTTTATCTTATCCTGCACATTATCAAGGTAGTTTTTCTTGTTGGATAATTGTGACTTAATTTGTCCATGTATCTGCTGGAATAAACCAGCATTAAATATCCGATAGGGTAAAACATCATTTTTATCACATAATGATTTAACATCTGCTATTTTAAGCCCGTCAAGTGATTTCTTTTTTATCTTGGATGTGGTGATAAACTTAATGTGGTTATAATGATTCAGATACACGTCAAGAAAAGACAGTTCCTCTGCGGTGAAAGCAGAGGATTTTATCTTTGTATTAATCGTAAGAGTGCGTGTATCAGAGTTAGCCAATGTCAGTTTATCCTTTGTTTTATAAAAGAATATAACTTATACTATCGCAAAAATCAAATAAAGTGATGTTTATTCAATGTTTTACTGTTAAATATCTAATAAAAGATCCATCACTATTGATGTTATATAATTCATTCAAAACAGCCCCAGCATCCAGAATAGTATTATACTATCATCATGCTTTTATTCTTTCACAGTAAAAGCATTCATTGCTTTACCAAGAGCTTCAAATGGCGTTGAACCTTCCCAAACAGACTCTCCATTAGGAGCACTAAAAGGAGGTAGTGTTTTCTTAACAACATACTGACAGCGCTTACGGGCCTCATCTGTCATAAAGCTTGGACCATCATTGTAAGCCAACGACCAGCCAAAAAATAGCTTGGCTACTGTTTCGTCAAGATTTTTATCTTTCAATTTATCAAGCATGAAGCTTCCTCCAATAGGTATTTACAGTAAGTATATAAGTTATTGTCATCAACTTCAATATAAATATTTTTTTATTTTATCAAATTATTTTTAAATTATGGCAATAAAAAATTGACTTTAATACATCAGTTACTCTATAATGATTCAAACATTAGAGGAGATATAACATGGCTTACGATTTTTTTCTTAGTGGTTTGAGTGAACGCCGCCTTCATCAAGCGATTAATGCTATTGAAATTATTGAAAAAGCAAAAGAAGAAGATTCCATTCGTAATGTCGTCTTTAAAGAAGTAAAAGATATTCTAAATCGTGCCTGCTATGAATCTGTTAGCAAGCTCCGTCCAGATTATGATTATGATGTAGATCGTTCTTATGATTTACAAAACTTCCATGATGATGTTAACCTTAGTAATCTTCATGAAGTTATCGCTACAAATAAAAAAGTTAAGAAAATGAAAGAGCGTGATGAAACTGTTGAGTTTTATGATAAGTTTTCTTCTGAGCTTTTAGATCTTGCTTTAACAATGAAAGATTTAAGTAAAAAAGTTGTTAAGGGCCGTGATCCTTCAAAAGAGCCAGCAAAACCAGTTAACCCTAACAAAATCATGAGAACTTGTGGATGTTGTTTACGTGAGATTGCTATTGGTAAGGATAAAACAATGGTTCATCATGGTTTCCAACGCCCCGGTGATGGATATCAAACAGCTTCTTGTCCGGGTATTCAATTTAAACCTTTGGAAATGTCAAAAGCAGGTCCAGAATATATGGTATCAGTTATTTCTGATATGATTGAAAGGGAAACTAAAGCTTTAGAAAATCTTAAAGTAGCAACAGAAGTAACAGAACGTATTTTCCGAAATGAAAATAGAATCATTAAAAAAGGTGAACCACGTTTTGAATCTGTTCATTCATATCATGTTTCTAATAAAGAGTTTCACATTTCACGACTTAATAGAGATTTAGATAACTTTAAAAAGATTGTAAAAGAATGGAAGCAGAAAGAAGATTTTTAAAAACTTTAACCACCTCCGGGTGGTTTTTTCTTGGTTTTTATTTTAATTTTTGCTATACTCATTTTATGTTAAAATGGGAGAATTGCGATGTTTTTAAAAAATGACGTTGTTAAAATTAATCCTTACTTTATGCGTCAATGGCAAGATATGACCTTTTTAGGATTTATTCCTTTCGGTAATATTGATTATGCTGCAGAGTATTATACAGTTCCGCTTAAAGAAAAAATTACGGTTAAAAATACTGTTGTGGATCATGTATCTCCTGTTTTTTTAGGATGTCCTGATATTTGGTCAGAGCAAGAGATTTCAGCAAGAACTTATATAGAAGAACACATTAAAAATAAAACTCGCGCTAAAAAAGACAAAACAAAAAAATTAACGAAAGAAGAACTTTCTCACTATGAGTTTATTTTAGAGAATAGAAAAAATAAACCTTTTGTTTTATTTTTTGTTGGTGGTGATGACCAATCTTCATTTTTACGTTTTGCTGATCAAAATGAAGCTAAAGAATATTTAGAAATGGCTGATTGTTTTGAAGATTTATTCTGCAATTCAGAAATCCAATATTACTAACTTATTATTTAAGGAAATTTATATGTAAAAAAAAGAGGCTTCGTAGCCTCTTTTTTATTTTTAAGGATCAATCTTCAATCTTTATAATATTTAAACGCTTACGCTCAATACGGCGACTTTTAACTTTTAATGAAGCATTTGCCTTCCTTTTATTACCATCACGAAACACTTCTTTTGCTTCCCGACAATCTCTGACTTTTTTAGCAGTATCAGGAGATCCTTCGTTAAAAGCATCAAGCATATCATGATATTTTGTTTTAAATGAGCGTCTTTCAGCATCACGAAAACTTTTTGACATCGTAACTACTCCTATTCACTTATTTAATGTTGTCATTATATACACATTCTTTTTTATATGCAACAAAAAAGCCACCCGAAGATGGCTTTTTATTTGTTTTTTTCAGTAAAATATCTCTTTACTTCATCAAGCTCAATCCAGTCAAAAGACCTAGCTCCTGAGTTTACAAACTTTTCTTTAACATTAACAAAAGCATTTGCCATTAAAGTAGAAGTATGTTCATTTTCTTCTTTCAAATGATAAACACTACCTGAATATTGATCGCAAATATATTCCTTATTTTCTTTATCCCATTCAAAACTTACACATTCTGAACTAAGTTTGAAACTATCACCTTTTGTTAAACCGGAGCCAAACCATCCAGCTAAAACTTTAATCACTGTTTCACCTTCTGGTGTTACCAGTTTTACAAAACGCCATGAATCAGGAACATATTTAGTCGGAAATCTCATTCACATCCTCCATATTTTTTACCATTCGTTGAGTTGCTGCTTTTTCATGGAAACGCAAACGAGTTCTTACAAACTTTTTAGCACCTTTTACGGCTTTTGCCATACCACGATGACCATTGCAGTAATCATTACCAATACCCGCTCCTGCACTGATAACTTCATCACCAATTTTTACTGTTCGCCCCCAACCATGCAGGGATTTATCAAGCTGGTCAGTATTACCTACGCGCTGAATATTACCACGAACAGGTTTATTTGCCGATTGGACTCCTCGTTGTTCTGGATCATCAGGCCAACAGCCATAACCATTATTATAATGAGTTTGACGTTGATTTTTCGGCAACTTATTTTTACGACGATGATTAATATCTGTCATTTTTCACCTTATTTATGCTTTTTCATAACAGCCTTACGGCGTTTATTTTTGATTTTTGTTTTAGGAATAGCTCGCCCAGCTTCAACCGCCGTGAGAGGTTTATTAGCTCCCATTTTTTTAAGAAAAGCTTTCCATTCATCATCTTGCTGTTTTTTTGTTTTAATTGGAATATTTACACCTTCAATTCGAGACATGGTTTTTCCTTATTCATAAAATTCGATTTTTACATCAGGAACAATAACATCGTCGTAATCAGTCCACACAATACTAATGGATTTAACTTTTTTAACAATATCAGGATTATTTTTTACGATATCTTTTGCAGCTTCACAAATGATTTTTAATTTATCTGTAGAATGAGAAATTGACATTTTTTATCCCTTAATCATGTTCACGATATTCGGCATCAATCAGTTCAATACCATGTTCTGCAAGCTTTTCTTTATATTTTTCAATACAACGATCAACTACACGATCATCACTTGAATGAAGATAGATTTTCTTAAGCTTAGGAAATTTTCTTAAACGGAATACCAATGTTTCTAACATTGATTCACCAGTGATTTGACGATCACCTAAAAAGTTATCAAGATAAAGAACTTCAATATCTTCATTCACTTCTTTGAATAAATAGTTACGGGCAGACCATGCTTCTTTTTTCCATACAACACCCTCAGCCTTCTCTTTTCCTAAAAAACGCTCAGGATTACGAATATCATCAATCCACAATTTCATTTTTTATCTCCGTAAATAATATAATGACACTATAACATAAACAGTCCATTGTTTACAATAACTTTTATTCTTTTTCTCTATATGGCGCTTCAACTAACTGGATATTTTCTTTTTCCAACATAGAGCCATAATTCCTTAACATCCGTGCTACAGCTTCATCATCGCTTGAATGAAGGTATACTGTTTTTAAACAAGGGAACATTTCTGTTCGGAAAGCAACCATAGCAAGCAGATCTTCGCCTGTAATATCATCATCATCCAAATGATTATCAAGATAAAGAACCTCAAGAACAGACGCAACTTCATCACTAAACAAATAACTACGAGCATCCCATGCTTCATATTTCCACATAACATCTTTAGAAGCGGGACCAAGATATCTCATAGGATCACGTAAATCATCAATCCAAAGCTGTTTTAGTTTGTTAGACATTATTTTACCTTATTTTTTTGAGATAAAAAGAGAGGCATTAGCCTCTCTTAAAGATTATTATACTTCTTGCTTTGACCACCAGCCACGATAATAAACATCTTTTTCATCATCATCTTCAAACTCAACGATCAGCTCTCCTTGATTACAACCGCTTTCAATATCATATTTTACTTTTTCAATACAGCTTTCCAGAACGCGATCTTTATGTTCTTCAGCAACTTCGTCATTGATGCGAATATTGATATTTACTTCCATCTTCTTAATCCTCACTATTATTTAATGACAACATAATACCATGTTTAAGAATGAAGTACAATCTTTTATTTATCTTCTTTCCCTTGATAACTATACCATCTAAAGGAATTGGTTTTACGATATTTGGAGATAAATACAATAAAAAAGGAACCCGGAAAGGTTCCTTTTTTTTAACTAAACAGCCTTGAGTTTTTCATTAATCTTATGAATGGCTTTTTGGTAATTTTTAACAAATTTGTTTATGTGAATAATACGATTTTTAATTTTTCTCATAACTTCATTTGGTTCATGAAACATTTTTTCGTCGGAATAAATATAATTGTCTTTAAGAAATGGTTTTAAAGCATTTTTAAGCCTTTCAAGTTCTCCAATAACCTGACAATTTTCTTCATAGTTATCCAACTTTAAAAGTCCGTTAATGGCTTTGCTATATGATGGATAATCATTAACCAATTGTTCGAAACGTTTCATTTTATTATTAGCCGAGGCTACCACTTCTTCATGATGGCGCTTTAGCTTATACAAAAACTCTTCATATGGATCTTCTGGTGGACAATACATTTTATTATCTCCTCTTGATTAATCTTCTTCCAGTGAATAAAGATCTAATTTCGCTGTAATATCTTCCGTTTTTTCTTTCAACCATTCTTTCATTTCTTGAACAGATTCCATTTGTTTACTTAACGCAACATTTTCAAAAGCAGCAGGATCTTCTACTGTTGGCTCTTTTTTTACATGAAAGAAAACCTTACATTTGTTAGACAAATAGCTTGGTGGAGTAATCCAACCAACTTTTTTGCCATTAAGTTTAATAACAGCGCGTGGAGTCCGATTTCCAACCGCTGAAAGTCCTGTTGGTTGGGGATCATTTTTAAAGGTGAATTTCTTTTGTTTTGCCATTTTTTATTACCCTTAATGATTAAATAATTTACCGTGATAAACGTGTTGGAGATAGTTACCTCCTACATAAGGAGAACGCGCTCTTTTTACAGTGATATATCCACGCTTTTCTAACTTGTTTACCAATAAACCTACTTTCTGACGACTAATACCTAACTCTTCTCCCATTTCACGCAATGACATATTATGTTTAGAAATTAATGTGTATAAAGTAGGTTTCATTTATCTATCTCCTTCAAATTGTTGTCATTATATAACAATGACATCTTAAATACAACAACATATTTCTTTTGAAAGGGGTTTTATAAAAGAAAAAACCACCCGAAGGTGGCTATTAGCGAAAATACCAGATGAAGTAACCGTAAACATTAAGACCTATAACAAGAAGTATAACAATAGCTCCTAACAAACCTGCCATACTCCTACCACCACGATGACTACCATTGCTTTGTGGATAGGTAATATAGGTATTGCGGTAACGGTTACGGGAAATACGGCGTTCCCATCTTCCTTTACGATGATTATAACGCTGATAAGAATTGTTGTTCATAATATTCACCTTTCTCATCTCTGTTTCGATAAAAGAAGTATAACAAATTATGACAACATGCACAAGCTATTTTTTAGATTTGTTTGAAAATAAAATGAAAATCATTACCCGCGCCGAGATCTTTAAAATCAAAATCTTCACCACTACAATAAAAACGCCCACGGTCTACAGAAACACTAATACCATTGTGAGAAACATCATAATCTCCGGCTCCGAGATCATCCAGCACATGCTCAGAACCCACCCAAACACTACCACGACCACCATCATAGGCAGCTTCTACAGATTTTACACCTTTTGGAAGGTTCCCTTCAATCTCTTTTTCGTATGATTCATCACTGTGATCATAGTTATCATAGATTACTTTAATCATTTATATATCCTTAAATAGAATGAAACACTTTCCACCAATCATTGCCACCTACTTCTGTTTCAGACCAGATATCTTCCGCTGTTGAAAAGTCTTCAAAAATCAAGAAGCGATCTTCCGGCGTTAACACTTTTTTAGCTTTACCATTATTAGCATCTACAAGACAATCAAACTCAGCCCCTAACACTTTGCAAAGCGCAATCAGAGTTTTATCAGTAATTTCTTCCGCTTTTTTGGTTGCCGAGAAGATTTTTTGTTCTCCTACGATCATCCACATAAAAGTTACACCATCAATTTTGATTTCATGTTTTTTAATCAGCATTTTTACTCCAATTATTTATTTTACAATATAGTATTTAGGTTTCTTTAACATTCAAAGATAAAATTTTATCTATTTTTTAATTATCTTAGATTTTATTATTATTAACTTTTTCTTTTGAATATTTTTCTTTCATTATTCCTATAATAATATTATTATTACTTTTCCTTTTTTTACTATCATTAAATATGTTTATAACTTGAATAATAGTTTTAATAGCTATTATTAATAATCCCACAACTATCAACAAAGTAATCGGATCTTTCATGCTATCCTCTTTTTATAGATCATAATCTGGCGTTTCTGCTGGCACATATTTTCCAGATTTTAAAGGTTTATAACACGTATCACCACTCATTTTATAATCTGAATGCTCAGAACAAATTTCTACATTTTTATGATATGAATGCTTGCTATAAATATAACCACAGCTATGCAGCACAATAGCAATAACAATAGCCATCACAACTGACTGCTTTCTTTGATTATCTGATTTTTTGAAACCGCCCATGATTAGAACATAAATAAAACTAATAATAATAAAAATACAAAAGTTATAGAAATTATCAAGCGAAAAATAGTTATACATTATTATTCCTTTTGGATTATTTGATTAATAAAAGCAGCCGTAGCTGCTTTCTTTGCTTTATTTATGCTGCTTTCGCTACGTATGGATTTTTATAGCTACCGAACTGTAATTCAACACCATGACCTACATCATGATAATCAGTATAACAATCGCTATTACTATAATTATCTTTATTTAAAGCAACAACAACCTTTTTCAATACATCTAATACTTCTTTGTTTTTAATACTATTGTCCAGATAACGATGATTTACTTCTACATGACCTACAACACCATTAAAATAGTGACGCTCATCAAGTGCTTCACATTTTTCTTTTCCAAAAATCTCTTCAAGAGTAAATGGCGTATTTTTTACAGTCATTACGATAAAACTATCATCTCTTACAGCGAAGGATGCTTTCCAGTTTTTAGGCATAACTTCTTTTACTGCCGCAACAATTTTTGCTTTATCTGCTTTGCTTACGTTCGCCATTTTTAGATCACCTTATGCTGTTTCAATATGGTAAGTATACCACCATAATGACAATATGTACAAGCTTTTTTGGCAAAAAAAGAAGAGCCGCACAGCTCTTTTAAATTTTATTCTTCATCATATTTTACAATTACGCCTCGTTTTTCATAGCTTTCTTTAAAAAATTTAGCCATTGAAACAGCTTCTTCTTTGTTATTTTTTGATTCAGGAGATTCATTGCTACCATCTACTAAAACAGCCCAATTATCACCTTGCTTAACAACGGAAATTGTTACCCGGCCTTCATGTTCTTTGCGCAGATCTTCAACAACTTTAATCACTTCACACATAATATCATTAATAGCTTTAGCATTTTCAAAGCTTCCTACTAATCCTTTACTATGAGATACTTCAAAAATACGCCTAATGTTACAATTAGTAATAGTAATAACTCGCTCATTATCAAGATATCCTTCAACTCTACAACCTTGCGATGTTTTTTCTACTACTACACCATGTGCAATACGATTCATTTTTTCACCTTTAAATAAATTTATACCAAATTATAGCATTATAATGACAACATGTACAGACCTTTAAATATGTTTATTTCTCATTAAAGTTTTACAGTAAAGCATTTCCCATCTTCATCAAAATACTCAAATAAAGCATGATATGGTTTAGCATAACAAAGATCGCTTGAATAATTATCTGTATCTAAACCAATCATAACATTTATTCCTTCTACATTGAAGGATGCCACATCTCTATTACATTTATCTATATCAATGTCTAAATTCATATCATCAATATCAACACCTAATGATACTTTTCTTTCAATATCCTTGATGAAAGAAAACGTCTCTTTCATTATTTTTTCTATTAAATCTTTTTTATTTACAGGAATTACAATATTTGTTTCTCTTGATGACGTATTATCACCATTTCCATGAGAAAATAAAACTTTAATTGAAAGACAATTTTTCTTTATAGCTTTTTCTTTTAAACTTATAGACATTATAATTCCTTATTTTAAAGATTAGGTTAATGAGCATTTGTTAATACAAATAAATTTTCTTAAATCTTAAATGTAACCTAAAAACAGAGTATGATTTTCAAGGACTTCACAAATTTCCTTTGATGGGCTTTTATCAGAAATGAAGAACCCAAAAGAATTTTCTAATGACATTTCTTTTCCATGAGGCGTATAAAAATGGTGATTAAAACTGTTTTCTACTAAGGCTTTTTCTAGATTCTGAATCTTTTCCTTTTTTTCTTTACCTTTATATTTTTTATTAACGTTAACAATTTCTTGTTTGATTTCTTTTGCTTTTTGCTCATAAAAAGCTTCTGATTGAAACACTCCTCCGCTTAATACATATTCTTCGCGCTCTTTTTTACGGCTAAACGGTGATGAGTTAGGGATAGCTCCCGCCCATGAATAAGGAACAACTTTAAACTGCTGTTTTATTGCTTGAATGTTGAACGCAAAGATTATTCCACGCATCGCAAATTTCTTTGCAACTTGTAGATCTCTACTCATTGACCAACCATTACACCAGATAGAGGAGTCATAAGAAGGATGATTATCTTCATAAAACATACCATCAGACCAAAAACGTTGAACTGAATGTGGCTTAATAAAGCCTTGATTAAGGACTTCTAACGCTCTTTCAGCGTTTAAACCATGCCAGAGCACTCCAACACGGTTTAAATCAGATATCGCTTTATAAGCTGTTACATTCATTTTATATACTCATTGGTTGCTATACTACGTAGTATAGCATAAGTAGATATTTAATGACAACATAAATGTTTTTTATTTAGCGTATCTTGATGCAAAAACTGCCATTAAAACAGCATGAATCATCATAAATATAGGCAAATACAAACATCCTATATTATTAAATTGGCTACCGAGCAACAAAATAAGAATTGGGTATGTTATAGCGGTTTTAAGAAAATCAGAGAAATTTAAAAAATGTTTACTTTTTTCTAAAATAGATTTATGAATAAGGCTTCCATATTTAAAAATACCAAAAAAGGTTGAAGCCCAAGCCGCCGCTTCCGACCATCCCAATAGTGCTTTAGAATTTAAAGAAGAGCCTAGTACAAAAAACAAAAAAGCAACATAAAAATATATTTTAAATTCGTAAGTGTAGCCATTTTTTGTGTTAGACATAAAACCTCCTCAAGTTATATTGTCATTATATCACTATCTTTTTACATGCACAACAAAAAAGCCGCCCGAAGGCGGCTTTTATTTATTATTTATTTACGCAAGTGAAGGAATCACTTTTAAATCTTCCACAACCTTAGCTCTTTCTAAAAACTCGCCAACAGAAATATTGAAGTCCTCTGGTAGAGTTGATTCAGTCACTGATGGTGTAAAACCTTTTTTAGCCAACAGTTCCATGAAGAAGAAATGCGTGGGTTGACGATAAACACGCTTATCAGGGAAGCATGAACCAGCATAAACTTCTTTACCGCTTGCGTGGGTAATAATCTCTTCATCAAAGTTATATGTTACAGCATGAATAACTTCATCTTTTACATAAACATGAAAGGTATGTCGCTCACAAGTATAACCATAAAGAAGCGTACCCTCAAAACCTTTTGGCAGTTCAGCGATGCTTACCATTGGTGTAGTATTAGCTTGTTCACGCAGTTGTTCAAGTTCTTGTTTAGTCATTTTTTGTTCCTTTCAATTCAGTGATTTCTTATTTGATAAAGTGAGTATAGCAACTTATGACAACATAAACAACATTTATTTTTTCTTTCTCCAATAAAATTCAAACTTTCCTAATATAAAACTTGATAATAACAAGAATACTGATAGGTTTTTCCAATCATACCAAAGAGCACATAAGATAGAAAAACAGATTAAAACCAGAGAAATATCTTTTATTCTGGCTTTAAATGCATCATAATCAAATTTAAAAAACTGTTTTGGACTATTTAAAGAAGCTAAAACAATTAAAAATGTATTTATTGCTACAACTCCCCATCCAAATACTAGAGCGCACACTACAAAAAAATTAATTTTGAAATATGTTCCTACTAAAAGACTTAATAAGGCAACACGTATAATATTATTTGAGTCGATATTTATATTGATTTTCATGCTACCTCTTATTTCAGTTTTTTAATCATTACAGGTGTTTTACCTACCTGATCAAAACCATATTTATAGTACCACTCATTTAAAACAAATCCTTTTGTTTGTTTTTCAGAGGCATCACAACATAAAATAATAGCATCAGCACCCGCTTCACGACATTTAGAAATAAATGCTTCAAGCATACGATTACCATCACCATTACCACGGCGTTTAACAGTAATATAACGCAAACAGGCCAGCTTTTTAATACCTGTTTTATCAAAATCACCATAGTTCGCAAAACTTTTATCGTTTACGTCAGCAATATAACCTACAGCTTCTGCAAAAGGAAAAGTGATGTTCAGTGATTTTTTCATTTCAGTATTCTCTACTCTGCTGTTTTGATGTTGTCATTATATGATAAACAACATCATTACGCAACATTTTTATTTATATTCTTCTTTTAAATCAAGCTTCCAGATGAATCTCACATCACTTAAAATAGTCTTAACAAATTCGATAACATCTTCTCTTTTTTCTGATTTTACTTCATCAGTGAAGTCCGATGTAAATGTATAACAATCTACAGAACCTTTTTCAATATGAACTTTTACAATGTGATTGTTTTCATTTGTTAGCATTACCGTTTCATTACGATCTGCAATCACTTTATAATCATTATTAGTATGGGTTTGTAATGCTTCCATAACACCTTCTAATTCAAACTGAAAATAACGAACATCATCTTTTAGCTCTTCATATTTTTGAAGACCTCTTTGAACAGCAGACTTAAAAAATTCAGTATTATCTTTGAAATCCATATTATCCTCTTTTATTTTTAATAAATAAAGCCCCTTGGATGGGGCTTTTTACATTTTTGTTTTATACAGTGAAGAAGCTAAGCTCTGGACGAGAATCTTTATTTTTATCTAAAAATTCCTGAACTTTAGGGTTTGCATGAACTTTAGGCTTCATGTAATCATCAACCAAACGTAGCGCTTCTGATTCAACTTTTTCAGCGTCATTACCAAGATACATACCGCTACCAGTTTGACCACGAGAGTTAAGCAGATGAATCGCAAATTGTGAACCACCAGCAGTAGCCATATAACGAATCAAAATATGAGAAAAATAGCCTTTAGGCTTTTTCGGATCACCAAATTCAATAGCTGATGTTTCACCATTTTTCAGTTTCTGCAGTTCATTCTGAAAGTCAAATTTAGCCATTTTTTAATTACCTGTTTGTTTTTAATGTTGTCATTATATACAATTCTATGATTCCTTTGCAAGTCCTTTTTAACAAAAACCACCCGAAGGTGGTTTCTTTTACGCGACTTTAATATAAGACTCTTCAATTTTTTGTTCTAACCAGTCATCATCAAGCATGGTAATAGCTCGTGGATTTACAACCATCATCATCTCATCAAATTCTTCAACACTTAGTTCCATTGAATCTTCTTTTGCTACTGTAAGATTAGTTAATCTTACTTTATTGGGGCCAAAAATCTTTTTGAGTTTTTCAACTCGTACAACTGTTTCAGGCGTTTTTGCCTTCACATCAAATTTGTTATCGCAACCCGGCATATCAATAAGAATGATTTTACCATTAACATTATCTAAAGAAACATCATTAATTGATGATACTTCATAAAAACCAGACGTAATTTTTTCTTTGGATTTTTTATTTTCTTTTAAAATATTTTTCAAATCATCAGTATAAAATGATTTTGATGGAACGCTATGATTTTTAGATTCTAAACCGATTTTATAAAAAATCTGATTCATGCTATATCGGTTTTCATCAATACCATAAATAGCCCAAAAATCTTTTTCTGCTCTTTCTGTATGAGGGAAAATACCAAAATGATAACCTTTGATAAACTCTTCTGTTTTCATCACGATACGAACGTTTTCTACATTAGATACTTTCATTTTAAATACCCTTAGTTTAGAAAGCTATTTGATTTACTTATTATACGTCAACATCATGTTTATTGCAATAAAAAACCACCCGAAGGTGGCTTTTATTTTTTTATTAGGAAAGGTAAGAAATCAAGTTTCTTTCATGTAATTTTTCACAACCAATACACCCTGTAAAGTTTCGGTCAGAAGTCACTTTTTCTTTCAACATCTCGAAAATAAAGCGGTTAAGTTTAGGGTGTTTTTCCTGATCTTCTACAACTCCAGCAAACAGCATTTGATCAAGACTATCACGGAGTTCAATCGCCTCAAAACCATTTTCTGACATTACTTCGATGAGAGATTTACGCTGATCTTCACTCAGACGCTTAACGTTCATTTTAACGCGAATCAGATTGTCAAAATCAATAACAGTTCCAAAATCAATTCGTGCTTTTTGCAGGATTTTAGCTACTTTTTTATTGATATCATCTTTCTTAACAGTAAATGCATTTTCCTGCGCATTAATCTTTTCTTTAACAGATTGCAGAATTTCAATTGCTTTTGCCATTTCTGGTGCCATATCAGCATTGTATTCCGCTTCTGAAATAGCATCAATCATATTAATCAGGTTAAGATCACAATCAGAATAAGAGAAAATTTCAGGATTCACATATCCATCAGTACGAGAACCTTCTTTATAAAGTGCAGATAACTCTTCATTAAGAGCACCAATTTTAGAAGAAGCAGCAACAGCGATAGCAGTCATAGCAGGAACAGCAACTTTAAAAGAATTCATTTTTTCACCTTTTAAGATTATCGTCTAACTCAATATGACAATATAATAACACCATATCATGTTAAGTACAACAACTTTTTTTGATTTTAAATAAAAACCGCCCGGAGGCGGCTTTTTTAAATCTCAACTTCTACATATTTTTCAAACAACCAACGAGCAACATGCTGAAGGTTCCCACTTTTATCTTTTAGAATAGCCTGATCTTTTTCATCAAAACCTTCAAAAGTTATATTTGAATAAAAACCATAACGAATTTTTTGCCCTACTTCAAGTTCAATTTCAACAGTCTTTGACTTTTTGATGTTTTTATTACGCACATTTACTTTAAAACTTTGAGCAGTAGCAGTCATTTTTTAATCCTCATAAGTTAATGACAACATTATACATCTTCGTATCTTTCAATGCAAGCATTATTTATACGGCTCTATGATATCGTAAATGCTCCTAATCTGTTCTGGAGACACTCTCCTGCGACCGTTTGGGTTCCAGTTAATATCATAATGATTTTCTACGATATTTGTTGTTTGGATTCCAATAAAATCAAACTTTTTAAGTTTAGCCTCTTTTAAAAAAGCGGATGTTTCTGGAATATGGTTTACATAACCTTCTATATCTTTACCAAAATCTTTTTGCCACATATCTAAGTCTTTACAAAAATCATAAACTTTTTCTACGGGAATAACAGTGTGATCATAAGAAGCACATAATACTGTTTTGTGATGTTCTGGAAGTCTACTATCTTTATATAAAGGCCATAGGCGATCATACATTTCGTCAGTGGGGTAGGTTTTCGATGTGTCTATACCAAGATAATGTTTAAAGTAAGGCTTCCATATAACAGTTCCCCACCCATGACTATTAGGTAAATCTTTAAGCGCTATGCTTTTTTTGCCTTTTTTTATACCGTATATAATACTCTCGCTCATATTTTTATCCTTTTAATGTTTCTCATATTATAAAATTTTATGTTGTTTTTATCAAAAAAAAGAGCCGACAGGCTCTTTTCATGTATGCTTTCTTAAGCTTTTTCTGTAATAAACTCTTTGTTAGCTTGACTTAAAACTTCCAATAAAAACTTGTTTTTCGTCACGTTTTTAAATGAGACATTTAAAGGAATTTCAGTTCCAAAACTTCTAAAATACTTATCAACTTTCTCAATTTCACGTTTCAGGATAACATCATTTTATGTTTTTGGCAGTATGCCGCATGCATATAAAAAACCGCCCGGAGGCGGCTTTTATTATTCTGTAAGTTTAAAGTCTTTTTCTTCTACTTCTCCATGATAGGTATCAAGACGTTCCACTAAACCTACGACCTTTGGCTCATCATCATTAATCGTTTCCGAAATAACAATGAACTCATGATCCATAATCTCAAATTTACCATCATTAAGGCCATTTAAAACTTCTTCTGTAGTTAAACCATTTAGTGGTGCTACAGACATTTTTACATGCATTACTCGCGTATAATACATATTAGTAAAATCTTTTGGACTAATACTTTTATTACGAGCAGATTTAATAGTTTCTGTTTTCATTTTACATCTCCTATTATTCATCAAATGGTAAACTGTATGGCTTAAATTTTTCTCGTTCACCTTGCCTACCATCAATATAACTAAAGTTCTTTTGAGTTATTGGCTTTCTCTTCGGGTGATTGAACCAATAAATAAATTCTTCTACTTGCGCAAAGCTATTCCCACGTAAATTATTACACTCTTCACACATTATATTTAAATTATACGTTTGGGCTATTCCGCCAAGAGAGCTTAAAAGATCATGGTCAACCGTTAACATCACGCTTTTCCAATTATGTTTAAAAAAGAGATTTAGCCCTTTTTCATGAGAATATTCAAAATGCTTATCACTTTCTCTTTTACCTCTACCACAACAGATACAGTGAGTATGTCCTTGCGCAAACAATCTTAGCTTTGAAGTATATTTAGTTTTTATCCCGTTAGAAAACGTTATATATTTAGGAAATTTTCCAACCTCTATTGAGGCGGCTATTCTTGCTATTTCACTAAAAATAAAAGATGGGGAAAGATTGTTGTATTCCTTAACCATTAACATATCTACCTCAAAAATAAAATGCCTCATGAATAATCACAAGGCTATGTTGATTAAATGAAGTTTACTACTGTTTCGGTATGACCATTAGGTAGTTCAACTACAACCTCATTCCACTCGCTTTTAAACTCACCATCGTCTCCTTCTACTGCATAAACAACAGAATCAGCCAGCTCAGGATGAGCATTCAAGAAGTTTTGCATACGTTCAACAGCTTCTTTTAAAGTTATTGTAGACATCTCAACACCCTCATTGATTTCATACAAGGAGTATAACCCATATACCCCTTATGCACAAGTAAAAATGACAATATTACATTGAAAAATCTTTAATCAGATAATCTTTGATATCATCTAAACTTCCTGTAACTTTATGCTTATTATTGATTAAGAAAAGCTCCGAATGACCTTCATAATCAGGAGTCAATACAATAATCGGGGTATTATTCAACTCTTGATAAAAAATTACGTTAGCATAGTTATAATTTTCACGACCAAACTTAGGAACTTCTTTAAGACGAATAAAGATTTCGTTCTCGTTCAGCTTTCCAGTTTCTTGAACCATCTTAATGGCCTTATACAGATCCTTAACATGATCTTTCAATGCTTCTGGCTCTTCCCACATCAACCAACCTGCTGCATGGATACTTTCATCATTAACACAGTTAAACTCACCATTTTCATAAGCGTTAACCCATTCTTTAATGGATTTTTTCTGATAGTCAAAGTTGGTATAAGCAGCCATATATTCCTCAAGATTTTATTTAACTTAATTTATATCTTATTATAGCTTAAAGCATGTTGTCGTTACAATACTTTTTTGTAAAAAAAAGGGCTACAGCCCTTTTTATTTTATTCTTTACCAATTAGCTTCTCAAGTGTCTTTTTGAACCCTTCGCTAACTTCTATATCTTTCCCTTTAATAACATAGTTCACACCTCTCCAGATAAGGAACACCGGAAGCAATAAAGGATATACCCAAAATTGATTGAAGCGTTGAATTGATGTGGTATAAAGATATTTTTCGGATGTATCAATAATCACATAAGGACTGAATCTTTCATCATCATAATCATAACGCTCACCAAAAATGAATTTTACGAAATCATCTGTAGTTTCAACATCATTAGATTTTAAAATAACCAAAAAATCTTCTTTTGATAATGTCTTTTGCCATCCACCTTTATATTTCCACGCTTTAATAACTCGCTCTTCTCCAATAAGTTCTGTTACCCATTTACCAAATTTAGTTCTTTCATCAAATCCTTTACGCCCTGTCATAACATAACGAATAGGAGCGATAAAAATCCAAAACACAAAAAAGAACCAAACTCTATTTAAACGCTGAACAAAAGTTGTTGGTTTATAAACATGATTATTATCTAAAATATTATATGTTGAAGATAACTCATCTTTTCCATCAAAAATATGATCAACAACTTCTTTTGCTGTTTCAAATTTTTTATCTTCAATCCATTTTTTCAAATCATAAAAACTTACAAAACGTTGCCATTTTTGAACAAAAAACATGGTAGCTCTCCTGTTTAGATAATGGGGATATTATACCATTTTATTAAGACAATATCAAAATCTTTCCTAACTGATTTAATAATTAATAAAAAAGGCCATCGGATGGCCTTTTTTTAAACATTAATTATTTTCCAGTCCTCAAGTCTTGTTACTTTTTTAAGAGTACTTAAAACATCTTTCGCATTTTTATTGCTATAATCTTTTATCACATCTTTTAAAGCCTGTTTTAAGGCGTTTCTTTCACCTTCATAACCACATTTCAGGCCAGCATTAAACATCACATTACTTAAACTTAATAAGACTTTAGCATCGTTCTCAAGAAAAATATTTCCATTATTAAAACATGTCAAATGATAACAATTCCCAGCAGTGTCTTTTCTTTCAAAACACATTTTTTTTGCAGGGCTTTTTTCTTTTTTATCTTCTACCTCAACTGAAACATTTGATTCCAATAATGTCCATGTAGATATTTTAGTTACTTCCTTTAATACCGCTAAAGTGAGTTTAGCATTTTTTTCATCACATTTTTTAATAACTGATTTTAATGCTTTTTTTAAGGTGTTTTCCTGATCCTTATAACCATTACAACCAGAAGCAAACATAACATTACTCAAACTTAAAGGACGCCTATCTGAATTCGTTAGCCATACACGACCATTACTCAAGCATGACAAAATAGAGGAATTATTACATCCATCTACCCATTTAAATGTCATTTTTTTCAAAGTAGCCATTTTATCATACCTTATTTTATTTAATGACAATATAATAACATACATCTATCTTGAAATAAAGCTTTTTCTTCAAAAGCAAAAAGGCCACACGCGAGTGCAGCCCTTATTCTATTTTTTACAATTACAATTATGCTGTTTCTTTTTGCTTATCTTCTACAATTTCTTTGATAGAAGTATATTTCCAAGAATACAGTTTACCCGCATTTTCACCCTCAAGCATGTACGCAGCAAACTTAGTTTTGGTGTAATGATAAGCAAACTCAAGTTTAGTACCACCAAACGTTTCAATAATAGTGCCTCGTGGAAGTTTTTTATAAACATCTTCAATCTTTTGTTTATGTTTTTTACTTTCTTCACGATACTCATAACAACGCTTACGCCACGCAACGGCATATTCGTCCTGACAAGTTGATTGTTTCAAAAATTTTACTGGACAATCATGCAGAGTTGGCCCCATTGATTCAGAAACATGTTTATAGCTAATGGAGGCTGAATAACCATCCTTAGCACGATTACGACTTACCAAAATCTGGTTAATGAAAACTTCTTCTTCACCATTTTCCTTTTTAAGGTTAAGAAGTTCATAAATATTCGAACCAACAAAAGCAACATCCAAAACAGTTACATTACTGTTCCAGCCATTACGCAATTCACGCTCGTAAAGTTCTTTATTAGTTTTATAACCGCCATCGTTATGAATGCTTGTCCAACCCATTTTATTCACCTTTACCAGTTGTTTTGTTGATTTAATAATAGCAAAAACTCACATAAAAATCAATAAAAAGTTTACTTTATTTAAGCCTTAAATCATGAAAAATTCGACTAACAATCTCTGATTGCTTCTTATGCCCATATAAATGACCAAAAAGCACTTTTTCGAAAACCTGTTTTGATTGAGATACATTTCCTATCTCTATTTCTCTATAGCAAAACTGGCTTTTAGGGAACATACGGTGAACATAAGTTTCTTTATCATAGAAATCTGAACCACACGCATCATAAACCTTATTGCCTACTATTAGCGCAACATGATCGATACCAGCAAAACCATACTCTTCTAAAAATTTTTCATCAGAGCATGTTTTCATTAACTCTAGATTACCATAAAGTTCAAACTCCATAAAACAAAGAAGCTTATAATCTTTTTTTCGTTTATTGATAAAATGTTGATAAATCAATTTAGCAAGTTGACCACAAGCCCCACACATAAAATAATTTTTCAATGAATGATTCTGATCTATACGATTAACTAACGTGTCAGCATCTTTAAATACTCTTGTTAACATCGCTATATCATGATTCATTAGTGTTTTACCTTTTATATACTATGACTATATTTTACTAAAAAAAACTTTCATGCACAATAAAAAAAGAGGCCGAAGCCCCTTTTTTTATAGTACGTTTTTATCTTTTAACATGTTTAGCACCAATTCTGCAGATTGTGCTTTCCGGCGCTGTTTTTCTTCTTCTGGCAATTTTTCATATTCTTTTTGTTTTTCAACTTTTTCATTAAATTCTTCCAAAGAAATCATTTCTTCTTGACTCTTTCTTAAAATCTCTTTAAAGAAGTTGTTCTTTACAATACCTTCAAATGAAACATCAAACGGCATTGGATGATTTTCTTTCACAGATAGGAAATAGTTTTCAATTCTTTCAATATCATTTAGGAAAGCTTGTGCATTGTTATGCTTCATACATTTAGCCGCATGATCAATAACGCTCATTAATAAAACAACAATACGGTTATTACCTTGCTCTAACTCATCATACATTACTTGAGGCAGTGAAATCCTCAACATAAAAGAACGTTCATAATTAGCTACATTTGTGCCTGTAAACAGATTTTCATCCGCTTTCACATCATATTCATCCATACCCATATATTCTTCATAAACTTTCTTAAGCTTATTCCAGCCAATAGGTTTCATTTTTTTACTTTCAGGATATTTTTTAATAATCAGCTTCAGCTTTTTCTCTAAATCATAATAACTTTCTTCTGGCTCTTTTAAAAATGTTCTCATCCCTGCAACAAGTAAATTCTTTGAGAACACTTTATAAGGATGATATCTAAGAGCAACTATTTTTTCAATATCAGTTAAAGAAGAACAAATATATTTTTCCTCGTTTCTTCCCATATCACAGATTTTATTACTTACTGAATAATGGCTTTCTGATTTTGATTTATATAAATCAAGCCCGATAATCCATGCCTCACGCATTAGATCTTCAAAACTGTCTACGACTGACCATTTTTGTCTGACAAAACTAACAAGAGAAGAAAACTCTTCATCTAGATTAATAACACCTTCTAACTGTTTCATTTTACGCCCCCTGATATATAATGACAATATTTTAGCATATCTTTTAATTCATTAAAAGTATTATTTTTTAATAAAAAGCTCCTAATAGAATAAAAAAGAGAATCCGGGGATTCTCTTATATTTTAGATATTTTTAGTAGAAATAAAAGGCTTGCTTGAATCACCAAAAGTTAATTCAGTGTAATATGAAGGAACATTTCCATAGTTGCTATCTTCAACAACAGTATAGTTTTTACTTTCCAGTGCCTTTCCAATATTTTCAATGATTTTTCCCACTTCAATATTGTTAAAATCACTTGCTTTTGAAAGAGGGTGGACACTGATATAATCATTATCAATGCCTTCTTTAATATCATCCAGAGTAATAGGTGCTGATTTGATCAGGACACGCAGTTTAGAAAGATTGTAAACTTTAAAAGTAGCCTTCCATCCTTTAGGTAGAACTTCTTTAATACGTTTTACCAGTTCTACTTTCATTTCTTTGCTAACGTAGCCCATGATATTTTCCTGTTTTCTCTTTCGTTTCGATAAAAGAAGTATAACAGGTTATGACAATATGTACAATAAAATTTTATAAAAAAAAGCCCTATCTTACGATAAGGCTTGTAAATCAGATTAATGACAAATGTTTTTTTGTGATTTCAAAAAGTAGTTGATTTAAATCTTTATATTTTTCACTAAAACCATCGTGACTATAGATTCTTTCATCATTTATTGCAATACCATGACTAAAAATATGATCATCATGATTAACATAAGGTAAGACTATGCGAGGGTAGAAAAAAGCTTTTTCTTTTTCAAAATCAACATCGCTATAACGCATAACAAAAAAGTTTTCTGGATTTTCTTTCCAATCTTTCTCCAATCGTTCTAACGAAATTTCATCGTCTTCTTCACTATTTTCTACTAATGAAGTAATATTATCTTGGATATAAATTTCGGCTTTATCAAGAAAAAAATTCAATTCTTCTTGTGAAAGTGAACCTAAAATAGGAATACCATCAGGATATTTTGTTTCTGTAAAATCAAAGAAATCTGGTTTAATAAAAACTTGTGTTTCATTATCTACATCTTTTGTTTTTAACCAATTTAACTTTTTCATTTATTCACCTTTATATTTTTGTTTATTTTATCAGCTATTTTTATGGCAATCAAACAAAAAACCACCCGGAGGTGGCTTCTAAACTTTTATTTTAGCAATGCCAGTTTTCTTCTTCGCAAACAAAACAGTTTTCTTTACTTTTACTTGATTTAACAACATCTTTAATTTTTTCAACATCAAGTTCAGTTTCATAGGTAATGGAAACCATTGAAACATCTTCATGGTTCGCATCATTGTATAAAGCATCATTGGACGCTGCTACAACCTTAGCCCCCGTCTTTAAAACAACATCATCCATAACATCTATCTGTGCGGCATGTGATTTAGAATAAATAGTAATATAATTCATTGATAAACCTCTTTTGATTGATTTTAAAAAAGATAATACCGCCCGGAGGCGGTACTTTTTATTTAGTCAGTCGCTTCACTTCTTTATTCACACCTTTAACAATTTCTTCAAAAGCAAGCATCCATTCAAAATCGTCATTTAAACCGCCAACAATATTAAATTCCCATTTACCTTCAAAGCATTTCGCAGTGTAAGCGACTTTGTTGTTGATAGAACCCGCAATAACCTTACGCATCCCACCAAAAGCAGACTCACTGTAATCATTAATGAAGGTTTTATATTTAGGCTCTACAGGCTTAGTATTATTAATACTATGCGTTACAGCAGTATATGCCTCAAGCATAGCGTGAACATATGCTTTAGCTTTTGCAATATCTGATGGCAACGCTGTAGACGTTGCTACCATCCAACCAATAGAAGAATGATTGGTAAATTTAATAACAATTACATCATCAACAATACCATAAATATCACCATAAACTTTTTTAACACTAACCCGACCTTCAGATTCAACATTCACGGTTTTTAGAGCGTCAGAAAACGCCATAATATGTTCATGCGCTTTATTAAAATCAGAAGATAAACAAGTACTGCTACCAACCATAGGCTTACCCATAACGGTAGAAATAGAAATAAAATCGTTTTTAATAGTGTTTTTAACAGTATTCATTTTTTATCTTCCGATTAACGTTTAATTTAATAAAAACAGTATAACAGATTATGACAACACATACAATATTAAATAATACTTTTTGTACACCAATCACGCTGAACTTTTTCAAACAGATAATAATAAGCTTCACCTGTTTCAAAATCTACTTCGTTTTGATAGCTGTTTTCTTCATTTCCGGCACGGTCTACTTCATTTTTATCGTAGCCATATGAATCGAATCCATCATCATCGAAATCTGATTGTGGATCTTTACCATTACCAAAACCACCACCATTTTTCTTGAACCAATCTGGATCTTGTTTATAACTGAACATGACCGTTGGAGAATATTTTCCTACTGACATTTTTAACCTCTTTATTTTTAGTGCCAACGCATTTTATCATCACACGTATATTCGTATTCGGTGCCATTCACTGGATAAGAACCGATGATTTGGCCTTTAGCTCCATAAATAAATTGAATATATGTATAATCACGAGAATTTCCTGTTTTTACACAATGCTGCGCCTCCATTTCTTTTTCTTCTGCTATAACCATAAAAACAGCGCAAACAAGCAGAACACCACATAAAAATAAAATAAATAAACAGAAAATTTCACCCCATGATTTTTCCATTTTTTATCCTCATTAGATTTAAATTATGCTGTATACTATACTACTTTATATTGTCATTTACAACAAAAAACCGCCCGGAAGCGGCATTTTAAATCAGATTCTCTTCCCGTAAAACTTGTTCAAGTGAAGCATTATTATAATCTTCATACTTAGAATATACTCGCCATTCAGAACCATTCCAAACATACGAAAAGGCATTATCGTCACAAATATCTTCTGTAATTATTGCTTCGCAATTTTCTTCCCCGCGATCTCTTTTGTAATACACACAGTATCCATCTACTCTATTATCAAAGCTATGACCTTCAACTTTGTCTGAACTTTTATCTAAAGATGATAGATCACCACCAGATACTAATTTTTCGGCAAGTTCTTGACTATTATAGTTCTCAAATAATAGCTTTCCATTATGTTCAATATAACCATTATTATGACAATAAATAACGTGGTATAAATTACCAACTTTTACATTAATATTTGAACGTGTTGCCATTTTATGACCTCTTTATTATGTTTGCTTATAGATTTAAAATTTAAAATATTATTGGTTTTTAAAGTAATTATTTACTTCACGCCAACGCTCTAAACCTGTTTTTTTCAATGACAATAACTCTTCAACAGTCGCAGAACTATTATCATCAAGCCATTCTTTTAATGTTCTTTCGTTATTTACTGAAACCACTGACGGCAGATATCCAGACTCAACAATTTCTCTTACCATGTCTTTAGAATGAGTTACCAATAAAACACCTTTAAAATGTTCATTGCCTTCATTCTCTTTAATATTATCTACTAGGTATTTTCCCATTGCTCTTTCATATCGACTCGATAAACCAAGAGTTGGTTCGTCTAATAAAAGCATCATATCGCTTCCCTTTTTGGCATTGGAAAAGCAATGATTCACACCCTGCATAACAGCAGAAACGGTGATTACTCCCGTAGAGTTATCTTCTTCTGGTTCATACATAAAGACCTTAAAATTACCTTCCTTTGTTCTGGTATGCATACTCATGCTATATCCACTAACATTATGGATTTTTTTAGCCATAGCCGTCATTTGAGTTGTTAGCAAACTTTTACCAGAGCCATTATCACCAAGAAATACAATTAATTTTGGACTGTTTTCTTCAACAAGGTTGTACTTCACTGGAAAATGGGGTGTGCCAAAGTTAGATTTAGCCATTAAAAATTTAAATAGCTCCAACAAGTTTGATAACGGCTTTATATTATTCATTATTTTCCTTTTACTCTTTTACGTTTTCATAAAATTTTTCCCATCCCACAACATGTGCAAGGATAGCTCGATGGGCTTCTTCTTCTCTTGTAAAAATATCAGGCAAACTTCTGCAGTTTACATATGCTTTAAAGAAATCAGGCATTTCTTCATCTGGCTCAACATCATAATCGATTTGATGTTCTTGTATTTTTTCTAAAACCTCGGCATCTGATAGATCAACAAATAACCCGAACATAAAATAACCCTCTTTAAGTAATGACAATATTATACATTTTTGTATTTTTATTTGCAATAAAAAGCCACCCGAAGGTGGCTTTTATTTATTCGTTATTCCAATCATCGCTTTCATCATGCCCATAATAATATTCGAGATACTCCTTAGCTTTAATCATCACTTCAGCAATATCATCAGACCAATCAGCAATAACCTTATTATGACGATTCTCGATGGTCGTTGCCTGATACAGATCGCCTTCTTTAATCAAATACACATTATCAGAGAACTTTTCATAATCAACTACAGATGAAATATTCAGATTAACTAGAGTATATTTTGTTTCTTTTCCGTTCCACCCATTCATAACAACAGGTTTAATCAATGGGAACAATGACTTTAATGCTTCTGCTGCTGAACGCAGATCTGCTTCATCGTTGTACAGGTTTACAGCAATTCCAAGTTGACGAGTATCAGTATGATAACCTGCCTCTTTCAGCTTTTTTTCAGCTAAAAATTTAGAACGAAACAGATACATTGCATCGCTATTATTATCTAAACTCAGCATAAACTGAATTTCTTCATTAGTACCTGTAAAGCTCTCAGCAAATGCTTGACCAATCTTATTTTGAAGGTCAGAACATTCTTTCCATGCAGCATCAGCACGTTTTTTCAGTTCAGCATGTTTTTCGCCAGCTTCTTTACGAGATTCTAACAGATTTGCAATTTTTTCGTTCAGCATTTTGTTTTCTCTTTTTCAGGTTAAACAATTCGTTTCAATGAAGGTATTATATGTTTTAATGACAACAAAATCAATACTTATTTAAACTCTTATTTTAAAAAGAAAAACCGCCAGAAGGCGGTTTATGCATGACACTCTCCTTCTAATTAGGTAGTTGTCATATCAAGATTTGTGAAATTTGGCTATTATTTTAACAATCGTCCATACCATCTGGAATAATACGATATACAATTTTTTCACATAAAAAGAAATTTTTATACTTCTCTTTAACAAAAGCTTTTGCCCTTTCTATACTATTGAAAGTATATGGAACATAACAACTTTCTTCATCACGTAAATCACCAGAAAGATATTTGCATTCTTTCCAATAACTGAAAAATTTAAGAAATACTTTCTTTTCTTCCACAACGTAATACTTATCACCAAAGCTAAAATTTTTATTAGTTACATGTGTAATTCTTAATGTTTTCATTTTTTACGTCTCTTTAAAAGTATGAGCGTTTCAATAAAGATAGTATAGATTTTAATGACAACAATAGCAAGGCTTTTTTTCTACATTACGCAAAAAACCGCCCGAAGGCGGCTTTTTTAAACTAACTTATCGTCATTATCTATTCGTTTTTCTATGATTTTACTTTCTTCTGGCTTTTCCTCAATAATCTTTTCTGATGGAAACTTGTATGACGAATATCTTACCATAAAGATTGATAGACTCAATACAAAGATACCAATACAATAAAAGATAATTAGGGTATGGTTATCACCATGATCAGTAATCAAGCCAATAAGGTGCCTTATCATAGCTGTTATACCAACATAAATCAAAAATCTAACTGGTAAATGATTCGTTTTAAAATAAATACCAACCATCGCTCCAAGTTCTAAGTAAATAAATAACATAAGCACATTTTCAACTCCCGGCTCACCAATATTGAAAACATGCTTTAACTCAATCAATGATGCCCAAATAACCACACCACCGATCAAAAACAGCCCTAAATAATGAAATACTCCAATGCAAGCATTACCTAAAAAATCAACATAGGATTTTATCTTCTGGCCTTTTGCTTTCAACTTTTCCATTATCTTCCTCTATAATCAACACTCTAATGACATATATAATAGCGTGATCTATGTCAAAAAACAACTCTTTTTTTGTAAAATTATGCAATAAAAAAGCCTCCGAAGAGGCTTAGCTAACTTTTATTGTGATTGAAGAAAGGCTTCTGCTTCCTTGATTCTCTGTTCTGTTCCAGCATTAGGCTCAATCTCTTGTAAACGTCGAGCATCTTCCAACAGTTTTGCTACCAGTTCTTTTACGTCAGTCATTGATATATCCTCTATTACGATTTCAGATTTATTATTTAAAGTCTTTACAACGAATGTAACAATCTTCCATAACAACTTCTTTACCGATCAGGTGAGACATTGCTTCAACTTGAGATTCACCTCGCGCAACGGTCACATGAGGAATAAACTCAAGGTTGTAATCATAACCAACGCTTTCACAATACTTTTGAGCTTCAATAAGAGCCGAGCAATCCAGCAGAGCTACTGTTACACCAGCACGTTCCCAATATACAACTTCTTTCACGACACCTACACAAGGGAAGAACCCCATCAAAGCTTTAAAAGAAAGCTTATCAGTATTTTTAGGATCGTTAAAAGCCAGAGTTACATGTTTATCATCCAGTTCAACTACAGGACTTTTAGTAACAGTAGCGATATAAGTTTTTAACATTTTTTCTTCCTCTTGATTTGATATAAAGAGTATAGCAAGTTATGACAATATGCACAAGTTTTTTTTATTTAAAATGAAAAATCCCCGAAAGACCGGTTCCGGGGATTTGGTTTTACTATTTTATTATTAACGTCTAAAAATACCTTCCAGTATTGGACTAATAATCGGTGTTAAAATTCTCCAAATAATAGCAAGAATAATTGTTACAAATGCGGCTTTAAACAACGCACCAAACACGCCCATATAAGCAACATTACTAATAAATGAAACCATAAATATGAAAATATTAATATATAAATTCATACCTGTCGTTTGCTCACTTATAAAATCTTTTACCAACTTTTCCATATTATTTCCTTTTTTGTTTATTAATTAAATACTATCTATTTTTATTTAAAAATCAAAATAACTTTCAATATTTTACAAATATTTATTCAGAAAGATCTATGTTTATATCACCAAACTGCATAATATTAGATAAAGGAACGATATAAACACCTATTGTTTGATTACCACCTGCCGATATTTCCCCATAATGATTTAGACTATCTTTAATATCTTTTGATCTAATCATCTCAATAAATCTATCTACTTTATTTTTATTATATTCGTTAATATTTATTTTCAATCCATCAATATAGCGAAGTAATGCTTCATGATATGTTTCTTTCTCATTTACCACAATATGATTATGATACTTACCTAAAAGCACTTTTTCTTCAATACTAAAATCTTCATCAGTGTCTATCTCTACACTTAAAATAACTTTACCAAGCGACATTTCATATTCTGATTTTTTTCGCTCTATTTCATTTAGAATTTCTACAACATTACCAAATAATTCGGTATTTTTTAATGTTTTAATAAAATCGCTACTTTTAACCATTTTTTTCATTATTATTCCTCATTTATAAAAAAGTTATTTCTTTATTTTTACAATCAAAATGCATAAATGTTAACTCTTTCTTCGCTCCATATGTATCAATATAAAAGCGATTCTGGAACTTTAAGTGTTCTGGTAATGTCGTATGCCCATGAACTAAATAATCTATACCTGACACATTAGGAATATCTTTAGTATCATTTGCTAATATCTTTCTTATTACTGTTCTGTCCCACATAAGATTTGCCCGGTAATATTTATTTCTTTTGGCTTTTCTTATTATTTTTAACCACGATTGAGGTTTATCCTGATCAAACGGCACTCCCCCATGAACAACACCAAACACGGTTCCATCTTGCTCTACTTCTAGTAACAGAGAAAACTTATTCAGAAGTATTTTTTTATATTTTTTGAGATTTTCTTTACCCATTTGCTCAACAGTAGCTTCACTTCCATTTCTCTTATCATCAAACCATTTTTCTGGTTTTGTATCATGTTCAATAAGAAAGTTATCATGATTACCTACAACACCATAAAAATTAGGTGTTTCGTTAAATATGTTTATTACATTAACAATTTCAGGTCCTCTATCAACTAAATCTCCAACTGAAATAAGATAATCTTTACCAATAACAAAATGAACCTCAGAGAGCTTTCTCTGAAGTTCCTTATATTGCCCATGAATATCACCAACAAAAAATAAACGGCTATCTGTCGGGATGACTATTTTTTTATATATTTTCATTATATCTCTTTTTATTCTTCAACCTTAAAAACAACATCCACTACTTGGGTATAATTTTTATTAATATTTTTTGCTTCCCTTGCAAATGTGATATCTACATCTTCTGTATCATCATAACCTTCAGGGCTTTCGATAAAATCATAAATTTCACCGATCTCTCTTTGAGTTATCACTACTTCTTTTCCGCTTTCACCGCTTATAGCTTTTTTAAACTTCTCTTTAAGATTAGGACTGAATACTTCCACAGCTTCAAGATTCAAAAAACCAACTTCAATACCTAAGCCATCATTTTTTACTTTGAATAAAATTTCTTTCATTTTATACACCTCTTAGTTATTAATTATATCCAAAATCATACGCTACCAGCTCACCTTTTTTAGTGAATCCTACTTGCCCACAATCAACGAAACCTGTCCAATCAGGAAGCTCATTATCAAAACGGTCAGCGTGTTCTACATATTCCATAACAGCACAACAAAAATCATCAATAATAACTCGTTTGGCTTTGGCTACAGGATAACCAAAATCTACACCTCTTTTTGCTTCAACACAGTTATCAGAGTTTCCAGCAAGATTCAATGGAACTTTGATTACATAGTTTTTACTTTTCAGAGCAAAAACAATACGGTTTCTACCACAACCAAGATATTCATACTTATTCATCATACGACGAATGAGATTATTGATGCTTTTATCAAGATTTTCATCTTCAAAACCACCAAAAGTCATGTTTTCTACGCCGTTAAATGAGAACATTTTCGTATTCCTATCTCGTTTTCAATAAAATCATTATACCAAAACAGCACCTAAAAAACAAATATTTTATTTACTTTATCTCCCTGTTTTTTCTCGCATATCATCTTATTTTTTAGTAAAATATATACATGAATCAGACCGGAGAAGAACATGAACATTAATGATTTTTTGACTAAAGCTAATGAACTGTTTGACCCCTTTATTTTTGAATCTGGTCAGTGTCATACCTTTGCTAAAGCGCTTTGCAATTTATTTCAAGGGAACTTGATTGCTATTATGCGTTATAACCAAAATGAAGAATTTACGACTTATTCCCATATGGTAGCTGAAATTAATGGCTGTTGTTATGATATTAGTGGAAATAACGCTGATGAAAGATGGTGTGAACAATTTGATGAAAATAATGACTTTGATTATGTTAATATTAAAGTAGAAGAACTTAATAACTTTTTAAATAAATGGGAAACATCTATTGATGAAACCATTTTAAACACTCTGCTTACAATTAAATAAAAAAGGCTTTCTTCCAATTATGGGCATATTTTAAATATTAAAAGCCACCCGAAGGTGGCCTTATATTTTATAATAAATCATATTTTTCTTTTGAATCTTTTCTCTCTTTATCAGAAACTAAAGTATTCCTGTTTTCACCTGTTTGATTTATAAATACATACTCTCGAATATCAATTTCTATTAAAAATGAATTAATAATACCTTGTTGATTCTTTTCTATTTTAATCTCATTAGTTCGATTATTAAGCTCAACTCCCACAATTTCAACACTACCTATTTTATATCTTCTTGCTTCCAGATAATCCTTTAAAATCCTGTTATTATTTAAATCATCATGCGTAATAATGATATTTTCTTTTACACCACTATTTTTAAATAATTTAATTATGCTCTTCATCGTGTCATCATTAATATGATTAAATCGCTTCCAAATTGGAAGTTCAGTTAAAAATAATGAAGGCATAACATCATCAGTAAAATATATTTTTTCCAATGAAATAATATTATTTAAAAAGCTAATAACACTTTCTTCTTCACTATATTTCATTAACTCTACTAATTTATGCGCTTTTAAAGGCGTTCCATTTTTAATATAATTAATGCTCTTTTTCAAGCTATCTTCTGCTCTTTTTAAATTAGATTCGCTTTTATGGAGCTTATATTGATGATGGCCTGCATTAGCACTATCTAATAAATCATTTAAATCTTCAACAGCCTCTTTTATTTTAAAATCCACACCATGTTTAATAGCAATATCTCTTCCTATATAAGTTTTATACATTTCATATATAAAATATTTTCTTTTTGATTTTACGGATTTATCTTTTTCATTAAAAATCTTATCTACTATCCATTTATATTGCTCATCTCTTTCCTCCGCACAACATTCACTATAAGCGTCTAATGCTATTTTTAATACATTAACCTTTTTTAACCAATTACTTTCATAGATTAGCTTTAAAGCCTCTAAATTACTATTATAACCGCAGCAATATAACGCTTCTGTTACTATCCTTTTATGAGGACAACCATTTTCCAGCCAATGTTTAATTCTATCATTTTCATTATTTCTCACCCATTCGCAGGCAATATCTTTGTTAAAATGAGGAACTTTAGTTTCATATTGTGGATCATATTCTTTTTCGCTCATAAAACCTCTTCTATTTATTGTTATTTAAATGAGATATTTTATCATATGTCCATTTTTAAAACAACAAAAAACCACCCGGAGGTGGCTTTATTAATACTCAAAATGAGATATCAACTGTTCTTGTAAATTTGTAATAATAATGTCTGATTCGGTCGCATCATCAGGATAAATCACATTATTATGTCCCTGATCATCAATCCGCTCTGCTAACGTAGGATCTTCTTCTAGATGAGCAGTCACATCAGGTTTTTGTTCATCAAAATTAACAATATCAAAAACAACTTCAACAACATCCTCACCAGCTTCGATACGAGGAGTCGCTTTTGCTACGAGAGCTTTAAAAAGAGTCATTTTTTAATTCCTGTTTTCATTTCAATGAATGCATTATACCAATCAATAACACATAATACAACGACTTTATTCATTCACTTATGAAAAAGCCACCCGCAGGTGGCTTTTTACAGGCTTACTAACTTAGCGCATTCTTGGACGACTTTTGGGGGCAACTTCTGTAAAACTTAAGTCCATTGTATTACAGAAAACGTTAACGAAATCTTTTTGCGTCAGTTCTGGTAATACTTTGTTTAGTGCTCGAAGATTTACAGAAAAATCATTAAAAGAAATACTTTCAGATCTTACAATATTTTCTGAACGGTATGCACCATAAAAACCATTTTCTGGATCAAATACTGCTTTTGCTTTACTTATCGTGATTAATACGTCATCCTCTTCACGACCTTTATAATCAATCGAAATAGCAAGACTGTCTTTAGTGCTATCTTTCATGTTTAAAATAAGAACATAATCTTCTTTTTGAGTTTTGTCAGTTAAACGAGCTGCTGTATTGTTTAACTCTGCTGATTTAAATAAATCGCATTCCTTCAATACTCTCAACTTATTGTTAAGTTTGGTCATCACACTTGATTTGTTTTCCATTTCTAACTCCATTTTTAAATTTATAATCAATTATAGCTCTATATTCATATCTGCACAAGTCTTTTTTTACTTTTCTATTTTCCATGTGTTATATTTTTGACAATATCAACAACAGGAAAAACATTATGTTAAAAACTCAAAATATTTTTTCAACAAAATTTAAAAATACCTCGTCTATTTTTAAATTTAAGAAATCATGGCCTAAAAAATTTTTTACTGGATTCCTATTAGTCACAGCAGCAGTAACTGCCCTAGAGTTTTCGACCATGAACTCTACAGCTATAAAATATGATAATATTGTTTCTTATAAAGTTAATTTATATAACTCATTAATTAATTATAATAATTTTAAAACACAAATTAATAATTATAAGTATACAGATGATGATTTTAAAAAAGATATGATAACATTTAAATATATCTATGAACATAATGATAATAAAGCCTATAAAGAAGTTATCAAATATAATACTGTAAATTATGCTTCTGGACTTGCTTCTATCGTCGCAAATTCAGATCGCTATGTTGATATAAATACAACATATAAAAATACGTTAATGAAAACTCAAAATATAAAATTAGAAGATATTGTTGAGAGTTCTATGAGAGATTCTGTAGGAATTCATTATAGGTTCAAAAGTGAAATTTATGATTTATTAAAAACGGATGAATCTATTAAATATTCTAAAGATAGAATGAAACAAAACAAGATTATTTCCAGTAGTTTTAGGCTTGGTAATAATTATGCAAATTATGATAAAGCATTATCAGCAGATGGTCGAATATACGACAATCTACAAAAATTATTAAAAGAAAAAGGCTATAATGAAAATCTTTTAGTTTTACCATATTCTTTTGTTTCTACAAAAAATGCTGCTTATAATACTGGAAAAAGTGAGCAAGATCGTTATTTTAATACTGTTAAAACATATCAAAATAACTCTGATAAAATTTTATTATCTTATTATCAATCTGGAAATATGGAAAAACTGAGAGAATTATTTAAAATCAATAGAGCATTTAAATATTTAATGGTTGATAAATCAATAGAAGATAATGTTAAAGATATTAATAGTCTCTATAATGATTATACTATTTCAGCTATTGCTTCCTATAAATTAAATACTGGATTATATGAGAATATTATATATGACATATCAAAATTTAAAGGAGATGTTTCTCCAGAGAAAAGTCCGTATTATGAAGATTCATTGGGAATTTTTTATTGATATTAAAGATAAAGGGGCTTAGGCCCCTTTTATCAATTAAGCATCAAGCTCAGTAGCTAAAGCATCTGGTTCCCAAATAACAAAACCTGCACCATCTGGATACTCTCCTTCAGGATCTACCAGATAAAACATTTCAAAATCTAACCCATTTGCTATTTTTACTTTTTCTACCCGAATCTTCATACGACTATCTTCGGCATCATATGTGCTTTTGCTTAAATCTTTATTCAGGCTATGAATAACACCATCATCATCAACAAACGCATACTTGCCACTAAATAAGCTCTCAATGCTTCCCATAGCCGCTTTGACGCTATTATACAGTTCATAACGAGAACCGTCTTTAAAGTTGATTACAGAGCTTCCTACAGCGCTAATATCTTTACCTGTAGTAGACACCTGATTCTCTACATAGAAAGCATGAATCTGACCATTTTCAGTGACAAAGTATTTAGTGTGGATCGCTTTCATCGTATCTTCCTTTTGTTTGTTGACTTGTTTAAAACAGTATAGGACAACATTAAGTTTAAATCAACAAAAAACCACCCGGAGGTGGCTCTTTTATTATTGCTTATCCTTTTTAATCTGATTTTGGAGGAACTTCTCCTTTTTTCAGATATTTCACATCACATGCATAGGTAGTGTCATGTTCATAACCATCCATATCAGTATAATGGATTACTGGCGCAAACTTTAGGTTAACATTTTCAACTGTTCTTGTAAATTTACCACCATGCGGGAAGCGACACTCAAGAATAGCATAGTATTTACGTTCTTCTGCCAGAGCTTGAGAAGATAAAATACAAGCCAGAAGAGCTGTTACAATACCAACCTTAAATGATTTTTTCATCATGATACCTTTTAATTTATGATAGAAGCATTATAGCAAATATAGTTCATTTGCACAATATATTTATTTTAAACATTCCTTTCCCATGACTTGAATCCTGTTTTAGCAGCAAGCCATCCTGACCACTTATTTTTAATATCGATATCTTCATAATCTACAATACCAAACTCGTCTCTCCATCCGCGTAGAGCACTATATCCAAGGGCAGTATTTTTTAATATCCATTCCTCAAATTCTGATTGCTCTTTTACTACCAACTTACTTATGATTGTTTCTTCTTGTTTCATTTTATATTCCTGTCTTTAATTAACAAAAAGCTGCCCGGAGGCAGCTCTTTAACGCTCTACTATTCATCACCATCTGAAATATCGCTATTGAACAGTGATTTCCTTTCCCCTACAACATCAGCCAAGATTTCACGATACGCTTCATCTTCGCTATTATAAACGTTAGGCAACCAACCACCATCAACATAAGCAATATAGCCACCCGGCTCTTTGACTACTTCAAACTCATCAGCCAGATCCATGACTTTTTCAATAACTTCAAGTTCATCCAAGTCTTTAAACATAGTCATCTTATTGCCCTCATTTATTTAATGAAGTTATTATATTGTCTTTTTAAATAAAAATCAACAACTACTTTTAAGCATTCGTAGGAAACATTACTACGTCACAACTTACTTTATCGGGAAAACTTCTTCCTGTTATCCTACTGAACCAAACGCAGTCCTTGAAATGAACCTCTACTGAATCATCGCACCAATTTACCGTGTAGCTACGACCTTTAAGCATATTCCTTGTTAACGATTTATAGGAGCCAACCTTGTTTCCACCTTCAATATTATCATAAGTCTGAAAAATATGTGCAGAACCTCTATAGGATTTCTCTCCTTCATCTAAAAGGTGTTCCAGCGCATTTTCTGGTGTTTTGTATTTTTCCAGCAAAGTATAAAAGCTCATTTTTTGCCTCTTTATTTAAACATCATAACACTTACTATCTTCAAAAAAACTCGTTTTTTCAAGTTCTCTTAATACTTCCTCAGCTTCTGGCTGATAAGGAGCAAGAATAGATAATCCATCCATATCCTCTGTACCTAACTGATAAGCCTTAATTAACATTGCTGTTCGTTCACAACCATTTAGTTTTAAATAGGCTTTTAGACGTTGTTTGGAAAACGCAACATATTGGCTCAATACACAATTTTCTTTATCTTTGTGAAAACCATCTGTTCTATTAGAATAGTAGAGCTTCATCACAGGCACAATCCTACGATCATTTTTTAACTCTAAAATCTCAAAACGCTTGATTATCGCTATTTCTATAACATTTTCATAGTTATTGATGCCAATAACAGGCATACCTATAAAAACGCGATTGTTAAACGCTAACTCATTATTTAAACGCTGCTCTTTCTGAACAGCCTCATTTTCCTTAATCAATGCCGAAATCTCAGATTTATGAATAAAACCAAATTTTTTCAGCATTTTCTTAAACATGATAATCTCCAATCCTATGAATGCCTAAAGTATAACACTTAATGACAACACTATCAATCTATTTTTATCCAACCATTTTCATTGAATATTTATCTTCTCTTAAAACAAGAAAAGCCACCCGAAGGTGGCTCTCTGCTATTCTTTGTGGCTTCATATCCACCTCGTCATACCTAATAGCATCAGTAAGACGATATCGAAAACAGCTTACTTTACTTTCCCTACATTGCGGTAGTAGGCACCTATTCATATATAAGATTATAATATTAGTTTTTAAATACCTAGTGATCTACCAGTAATCAGATAAACTTTTACTTATCCGGCTACATTCGACTTACTTGTTTGCGAATGGTCTTTGCTATTATTACTGAGAGCTGGACACCAACCAACCCTGATATCTATTCACCCTCCATCATTAGTTGAACACACTCTATGTTTTGGCTCATAGCAGCCTTTAAATTATTAAGTTCTATTTTTTCAAGTATAATATTATATAATTTTTAATCTATCTAGTGCTCTACCAGTAATCAGACAAACTTTTACTTGCCCGGCTACATTCGACTTATCTGTTTGCGAATGGTCTTTGCTATTATTACTGAAAGTTGGACACCAACCAACTCAAATATCTAACCTCCTTTTGTTCTGAACCAAACCTCTTATAGAGGGCTTATTAAAATCATACTGTAGGTTGCAGTATGGTATTTCCACACAGACTACACATTAGACAGGTGGTTTTTGCTGGACTCGAACCAGCGACCTCTGGCCTAAGATCGAATCGTTGTCATTTGACCAGCATAGCTGTCTACCGAAGTAGAAACGATCTTTTGGCTCTTGTGCTCTACCAACTGAGCTAAAAAACCTTTTGTTTAAGAGGATGACATATATTGCTTGCCACTTCGGTTATTCCAACTACCGACGCTATTTATATATGCGAACTATCAAGCATCTTCTTAAAGCTGGTGGCCCCTGCTGGATTTGAACCAGCGGCCAATCGATTATGAGTCGACTGCTCTAACCACTGAGCTAAGGGGCCGTTTTAAAATCATTTTACTACATTTTTAAACTCGTTACAACAACTTTTTTTTCTTTAACTCTTTGATTAACCTGTTCTTAATCAGTGAGTTCATAATAACAAAACCTTTTGTCATGCACAAGCTTTTTCTTTCTTTTTTTGGTACCTGAAGTGGGATTCGAACCCACAAGCCCTATACGGGCGGGAGATTTTAAGTCTCCTGTGTATACCGTTCCACCATTCAGGCATAAAAGAGTGGGAGAACACTCTTTAATTAAAAGGAATCAAAATGAATAACAAAATACCATCGAAACAACAACATCTAACATCAACCACATAGAGGAGACTATGCTGGTGGCCCTTGCTGGACTTGAACCAGCGACCAATCGATTATGAGTCGACTGCTCTAACCACTGAGCTAAAGGGCCGTTTTACTATTTAACAAGAATCATCACAAGGTGCATCACCACAGGTTTTACAAATTACTGGAGAGTAATTACAACCTTCTGTAGCATAGCCATCCAGTGTATCCCCACCACAATCAGGGCAAACCCCATCAGCTACTTCACCTTTTTCTAAATGCCATCCATCAGAACACATGTTGATTTCCTCTTTCTTAACAATGAAGCTATTATAACAACCTTTTTTGCCAAGTACAACACTTTATTTATCTTTTGGTGCCTGAAGTGGGATTCGAACCCACAAGCCCGATACGGGCGGGAGATTTTAAGTCTCCTGTGTATACCGTTCCACCATTCAGGCATATTTGAGTGCCTTTTTATTTGACACTCAACTTTTATTACTTATTTAAAAAGCTCATTCAAGCTTTCAATAATGCGATATTTTTGGTTAAAACTTTTGGCTGAAAGCGGTAGAGCCGTTCGGTCCCAGCTCTTTTCACGGATAACGCCCTTTTCTTCTTCAAAGGTGCGCAGTTCGAAAAAACCACCATCGTTAATATATCCAACGCAAAGCCGTTTATAATTTTCACCCTGAAAATAAAACTCTTTCAGATCTTTTGTTTTGAGATTCTCTTGGTATTTCTCAACAATTTCACTAAGAGTAAACTCATATTTAACAGTAACTAAATGCATACTATTTTCCTTTTATTAAGCAGATATTCTACCTTGGAAATATGGTGGCCCCTGTTGGACTTGAACCAACGACCAATCGATTATGAGTCGACTGCTCTAACCACTGAGCTAAGGGGCCATTTTTCGGTTACTGGCGTCCGAAAGTGTTTCTATTTAACAGGCTTCTATGCTTTAAAGCTCCACCCATTAAACAACCTTTGTTTGTTTCAGGCGATGCCCACAGACCCTGCCCTCACAAACATATCACAGATTTGGTGCGTCCTGCAGGATTCGAACCTGCGACCCACGGCTTAGAAGGCCGTTGCTCTATCCAACTGAGCTAAGAACGCATATTTATCAATTACTTAATCATCTTTTCAATGTGTTTATAATACCCTAACTCGCCTTGAAGTACAACTCTTTTTTCAATATTTTGTTGTTTATTTTGTTGGTGCCTCAGACCAGACTCGAACTGGTACAACCTAATGGTCGAGAGATTTTAAGTCTCTTGTGTCTACCGATTTCACCACTGAGGCAGTATAAAGAGCGCCTTCGACTCACTCTTTAACCTACTACTTTACAGCATAACCATAACCTAAGCAAAGGGATCGAATCTTTGCTGGTGGCCCCTGCTGGATTTGAACCAGCGACCAATCGATTATGAGTCGACTGCTCTAACCACTGAGCTAAGGGGCCATTTTAAAGCTATAACAGTTTATTCGTTCAGACTAAATAATCAATTATCCAACCTTACTTCTATTCACCATATTCCGTGTTAAACGGAGATCATATAGACTTATAGCTTTTGGTGCGCCCTGCAGGATTCGAACCTGCGACCCACGGCTTAGAAGGCCGTTGCTCTATCCAACTGAGCTAAGAGCGCATTATGTTATTACTATATCATTTTACTTCGTTAAGTACAACTCTTTTTTTATCTAACTTTTTGATATTTAAGGATATATCTCGTTTCGATGAAGCTATAATAACAAAGTCGATCATGTGGTGCAAGAACTTTTTTATCTTTTTCTTACTTTTTTTGTAGATTCTTTTCTTTTAAAACAAAATGATAGTTATTTGAGCAATACGAATAAAAAAGAGGCCGAAGCCTCTTCTTTATAATCAGAAAAAATCACCAGTCATGCACAGGCTCACTATCAGCAAGAGCTTCCTGATGTTCGGCTTCACTTATTTCCCATTCTGAAGCCCCTAATATACGAAGTTGCTCGCTTGTAAAATCGTATTCACCATTTTCATCTTGACGCACATAACGACATCCTGCTTTTTTCAATTTTTCATATTGCTCGTTTGTTATTCCAGCATCACTTAAGAAAAATTGAAGTTGTAAATCATTAAAAGCACGATCCAGTTTTTTACGTTCACCTGTAGGCGCTTGACGCTCACGACCATATTTTTGCCAAAAAGCCTTACATGATTTACTACAGTAAAGACCCCATCCACGATTTAAGTCAGCCTGACGTACTTTCGTAACTTTTGGACAGCATTTGCATTTTACCTCAACTTTTTTTCCACGAACGGCTTTCTTTTCCATTTTCGTATCTCATATCTGTTATCTTAAAAAGAGTATAGCAAATGATATTGTTATGCACAATACATATTGTCATTAAAATACACTTAATTATTATTTGAAGATTATTTTTCTTTTTAAAACAAAAAAGAGGCCGTAGCCTCTTTCTTTTTTATTAATAGTCTTGTAGCTCTTTCAACGTATCTTTGAGCCAGCTATCAGGAAGTTTAGTATACACCATGAATTCATTATCTTCTTGCTTCATCTCTTCGAAATCCTCATTGCTCAGTGAAAGTGTTTCTTTCAGATTATCACCAACCATAGGAACAAACTCAACACCATCTTCTTTTTCAGTGATTTTATAAACCATTTCACCAATTTTTTTGTTCTCAAATTCAAGCGAGAAACAAACCAAATCCCCTACCTTAAGGTTAGAAGCAGTAATGGTTTTTGCTTCATAATAACCGATATTAGGATTTTTTTCCTGCTCACGAGGCAGAATACTGTTCAAATCCATAGTATAAAAACTATCATTATGAACGAGATGAGGAAGCATAGACACTAAGCCAATTTTATTACTATTCCCCAGCTCATAACGTTCTTCTGTTACGCCATAAAATGCGGCAATAGGCTCATCTGAATGAGTAGACAGACCAATACCAAAAAGAGAACCTACATTATCACGCTTCTCATAACAGTTCATCAGAACACGAATATTAGCGAAACGAGCTTTATCAATAGTAGTCATTTATATTACCTTAATGGTTTTGAAAGGAAGAGAGTTCTACTACCCGTAGAGCCTATGGCGCTGGCGGTAATCATCACCAGCCTTCTCTGGATAAAAACAGTATAGTCTTTTATGTTGTCTTAATCAACAACTTTTTCAATATCTTTTTCTTCAATCCCAAATTTCATTTGAGATTCCATAATCGCTTCTGCTCTTTGAATTTCTTCTAAAGTAAATGGCGTATCTTTTTTAATATAAGAATCCCAACACTCAAAACTGCGTTCTACCCAACCAATTGAAACAGCAAGGATTTCGCGCTGTTTTTTGATTTCATCTTCTGAAAGGTCAATAGCCAGATCATAACTCATGTTATTTACCTTACTTACCTTAAATGATAAATCACTACCACGCAGCTTAACTTTATCACCTTCTTTGAATTTTTTAGGAATGGCGTTAAAGGCAGTAGTCAATTGTTCTTTGAGATTCATTTTTCTTTCCTCTTACGGATTAGGCTTCTACTTCGTGTTTTTCTGATAACAGTTCAGCAAACAATGCCTTGATATTATCTTTTACATAGTAAAACTTATACGCCTGATAGGAGTACTTATCATAACGATGAAACTTAATGTTAAAAAATGCCTGAACATCCATATTTGTTTTCAGATGTTTTACAATGATGCGGCAAAGCTCAATGTTTTCGGATTTACCTTCAATTCGTTCTTGTATTGCTAAATCTTTAAACAAACTTTCATAAGTTGCCATCTCAAAACCTCATACGCTAATCAATAATGACAATATAGCATAGACAGCTATTAATGACAACAAATAAAACACCCGTAGGCGCTTTATTTTTTATTCAGAAACAAGCTCAAACATTGGAACAACATCAACAGGATGTGAACCAAAGTTACTGATGTAAGCAGTTCGTTCATCCGCTGGCTTCATCAGATCGGATAGTGGCGTAAACTTATGCGCTGTTCGATGATCTTCTGTTTTAAAAAATCCTAAACAAAAAACATATTCTTCCAATACAAAAACACCTTCATCTTCATAAAGGCCGTTATGCCATTTTACAAGAATTTTATCACCAGCTTTCAATTTAGGAAAATTTTTCATGACTTATTCCTCATTAAGTAATGACAATATAATATCATAATCATTTATTAAAGACAATAAAAAAACGCCCGAAGGCGCTTTTTTATTCTTCAAAATCATCGTTAGACCAAATTGAGCGTGGTTCTGGTTGAGGTGTTCTTTGACGTTCTCTAACTTCTTGCACTCGTCGCTGATAATCACTATCCCGATTCAATTCACCACGATTGGCACGTCCAACATCTGCCCATCCATCATGTTTTACACCATTACGATCATATTTACTCATTTTAATACCTTATTAAGTTAAAGAAAACAATCTGAAATAATAGTAATTTCTTTGAAAAGAGAACCTTCTACTTTAATCACAAAGAACTCACCTTCAATTTCTGCAGTAATGGAAGGTGAAGAATGACCACCACCATTAGAGTAATGACCATTACCTTTAAAAATAATTTGATCATAAATATAAACTTCGAGTTCTTTCATCTCTTTTGTTTTATCAAAATATTCAGTTTTCAGAAATGAAACATATCGTGAAGCATTGATATTTCCTTTATCACCAACCTTAATGCTGGTTCCAACAATTTTTATACTATCGTCAGAGATTTCCTTAATCAGTTTACCATTTGACGAAAAAAGCATAACTTTGTTTTTCATGACTTTATCCTATTTGTTTTGATGGTGTCATTATAACAAAAAAGGCTCTGTAAACAAAGCCTTTTTATCATTTCAGTAAGAAATTGTTGTTTCTAATGAAACCCCATCTTGTTCAATCAAAATGGTTTTACCGTATTTGATTTCTACACTTTTAGGATTAATTTTTTGCGTAACATAAGGTACCTCAATTTGATTGAGATTATCCTTACTTTTAAACATTTTTACATCTTTTGTGATAGTAGTCATGTTAAACCATCCATACGTTTTACCAGCAAGGTTTTGCTTGCTAAAACTCACATCAAGAGATACAAGATGATCGCTGAATAAGTTGTCTTTGAAATTAATACTAAATTCTTTTAAGCATCCCGCTTTTTCATTCAACACAACCTTACCTTCTTTTTTCACAACAATATGAGTATCACAACTTCCTGAAATATCCTTTTTATCAAAAGATAATTTGAAAGCGTTTTCTTTTAACATTGTTGTTTGAGCTTTCATATCCTCTGTAATGCTTTTAGTTGTTTCTTCATCTGTCATACAACCTGTCAGAAGCGAAGAAAGCACAACAACCAAACCGATAAAAATCTTTTTCATTTATTATTCCTTTTAAACTACTTCTGTTAAAGAGGGATAGAAAATATCAAGCTTGCCATTACGATCTACATTATACACATCTTCAGCATGAAAATAAAGACCATAAAACTCAAAAAGATACTCTCCTTTTTTGGCATTTTTTTCACAAGCTTTTTTGAATTCGTTTTCAAAATCTTTTTTATCTTTACATACAATAGGGTAAAACTCGATTTCAAAATCATCTTCAGTATCTGGCAGATAAGAACGACGAGATAAGAAGAAAAGCTTTTCAGCCGATTCACCTACTTGCACTGGATCGATAAATTTCAAATCAAAAATGTTTAGGTCTTTAATTTTATAATTATAAGCGCCATACTCTTCTTTTAAAACGGATGATAACAGAACGCTTACACCACAAACATTAATACGAGCATCATCTTCTACAGCCTTTCCTGTAGCCATAAAAGCATACAAAGCCTCATATAGCTCAAGCATAAATTGCTCACTATCTACGTTCAGTTGAACAATTTTCGGATCATAGCATCCTTCTTGCTCAACGTAATAGGCTTTAGTGTCGTAATGTTGAAGGTCAGTCATTCTTTCATCTCCTAATCAAGTAAAGCTATTATACTTAATCATCAGATTAATGACAACAAAAAACCGCCCGAAGGCGGCTTTTTTAATGCTTTTCTTTCTTTAAAAATTTATGCCCTACTTCATAGACCGCAAAAACTACCAATCCTACAATCAGAGCAACTAAAGCGTTACCTGCACTTGATACAATTACACCAAGCCAACCAGTAGGGGCTAAATGATGGATGAATTCAGATACAGGATGAATCCCATGAACGATAATACCACCACCAACAAGGAACATAGCAACCAAACCTACGAAGGAAAGAGCTTTCATAAGATAAGGAACTACTAAAATAAATCCTAAACCGATCTTTTGAGATACCGTTGACTTTTTCTTTTGGAACCAAAAACCAATATCATCCAAACGCACGATCAGAGCAACAATACCATAAACAAATACAGTAAACATTAATCCTAAGAAGCTTAGGGAAATAATTTTTTGCATTAATGGGTATTCATTGATGGCATTAAGAGAAATAACAATAATCTCTGCAGATAAAATAAAATCTGTTCGAATAGCTCCTTTAACTTTTTTCTTTTCTAAAGCCATGAGTTCTTCATTAGATAGCTTTAAATGCTCTTTATGTTCGTCTTGATGATGTTTTACTTCTTCTTTATGGAAAAACTTCTCATAAAGGTTCTCAACACCTTCAAAACAAAGAAACGCACCACCTACCATTAACAGGGGAGTCATTAAAGCGGGAAGAAAATAGTTAATTAGTAAAGCCAAAGGCACTAAAATCAACTTATTGATTAGTGAGCCTTTAAATACGCCAAACACTACAGGCAACTCACGGTTTGAACGAACACCTGATACCTGTTCAGCATTCAATGCTAAATCATCACCTAATACACCAGCCGTTTTCTTTGCTGCCATTTTAGACATACCAGCAACATCATCCAGCATTGATACGATATCATCCAATACCATTAAAAGACCACCACCAGCCATAAACCCTCTCTATTTTATATAGTTAACTTTCCTGACAAATATAATAAAACAGGATCTTTTTCTTCCTGATTATTCTCTTTCTTAAAAAATATTACATAAGCTTTTTCATATTAATATCACTTTAAAATATAGCCATGCTCTTGATCGTATACTGCTCCTACTTCTTTAGGCGAAACTTGAGGAAGAATAATATTTCTCATAGTTTCTGAATCAATACCATGACTTACAATTTCCTCTACTCGACCTGTTTTCTCGTTTTTTTCTTTTACAACAATAACGTGAATCATAAACCGCCTCCAGATTAGAATATTATTCTATGTTAACTTTTTGTTGTTTTCAATCATTATTCTAATAAAAAAGCCGCTCAAAGCGACTTTCTGTTCTCATTTACGATTTTAGCTGTATGCTCGCAAATATTGTAATAACCTTTTACCTGTTTACCGTCACTTTCTGTCAGCAACATTGAGGCAATCAAATCAGGATCAACATTATCACAAAGGTAATCTAATACTTCGCCAGCGCTACCAAAAATTTCTTTAACTTCGCCATCATCTATAGTAATAATATCGAGTTTAAAAGACATATATTCCCCTTTTTTCCGATGTTTATGTTTCCACATTCAATGAAGTTATTATAGCAAATACTCAGATCATGCACAACAAAAAAGCCACTCGAAAGTAGCTTTTATTCTTTTTATTTTCAGTAGGTTAATACTGATTAATGTCTAAAATAATACCAAGTAGCTCTGACTCAAGAGCCAAAGACAACTCAAAATCCCATTCATCATATGGAATCTCTCTAATGAAATCACCTTCAGCACTATAAATTTCGATAATGGAATTTCGAAGCATTAAAATTTCTGACATTCTATTATCTTTGGGGAAAGCAAGGCGAAATCGCCCAAAATCACAGCCCTTATTCTTTAAGGCAATCTGAATATTAGGAGAACAAATAATATGACGATTATAGTTCTCATTTGGGTATTTAAAACTTTCTGAAAAAACTTCTAATGTTTTCTTCCATTTTTCACTTTTATTTAACATTAAGTAAATACTTAAAAATTTTACGATAAAAAGAGAGTTCATTTATTACTCCTGTTTAATAGATTAATCATATTTTAACTCATTTTCTGATAGAATGGTATCAATATTTCCATTCAGCCAATCTTTCATTTCTTGAACAGTTTCAGTCTGATGAGATAAAAGTTTATTATCCCAATCAGAAGGATGTTCGAAAGTTGGCTCTTGTTTTACCTGTAAATACGCAGTGCAAAAAGGTTTGTATCTTGATTTAGGTGAAATAAAACCAACTTTTTTACCCTTATACTTGATATCTGCAAAACCTTCTGTCTGAACAAGACCCACACTCGTTGTTGGTCTTTTATTTTTGAATGTGAACTTATTACCACTCATCGCATATATCCTGTTTTAGAATGTTATCTGGACCGATTTCATAATATTCTCGGCCTTTGCCAAAAATCAAAACATCCATTTTAAAGTAAATAATCGATTTATTATCTATGCTTCTGATAAGATTCGCATAATTAATAAATTCTTCTTTTGCTTCTTTAAAGGTTCCACCGCCGCCAAAGGTTTCACTATAACCATAAATAGTATAAGATACCTCCTTACGATCTTTCAGCTTGTTTTTTACTTTAATCAAAATATTTTTAAATAATGTAAACATTTTTACCCTCTTAATACTCATTGTTGTAGAAAGATTCGTATTCTGAATCTGTTAAATATGGAGAAAGACCTTCTGGAGATTCATTTTCAATTTTATTTAAAAGTTTACTATATTTTGACAGTTTTTCTTCCAAATATTCCAGACGCTCCAACCAATCACCAACAGCTAACTGCAGTGTTTCAGCAACTTCATCACATGCTGGACGGTTAGAGTGTTTTAGAACACTTGCCGTTAAGTGGCAGATAGCCCTCATATCATGCTCTAGTGGAATTTTTGGCTCTTTCATTTTTTATTCCTATCCTTATTTATTTTATTATTATACGTCAATACGATGTTTACTATCAAGCTTTTATTGTTTAATTATTTTTTTTAAGGTATATTCTATTTTTATTATGAGCGGGAGGAATTTATATGAATCAACTTGAAACAGCTTTCAGTATGTTTTCAAGAGACCCTGAAAATATAGAACAACTTTTTAGAAGGGGCAGACTTAGACTCGATCCTGAACCTATGCATGTTCTTTATCTTTACTATATGGGGAAGGTTAGTTTTTACGATATTGCTAATTCTGTTTATTATTCTGATAGCGAAAGACTAATAGCTAAAAGATTTATGAATATAGAACGGGAACTTTTAAAACAAAAGAAAATAAAACCTCAAAAATAAAGCCACTTGGGAGTGGCTTTATTTATATCATTCAACTTTTCATTTTTCTCATTGTAATACAATGACCATCATCTACACATTTACCATGCCATTTTTGCCCGTTGCTATCAACAGCTTCTACATATGTCATCTCACCACAAAAACCACTACGAGATTTCCATTTTGAAGTTACCTTCATTAAGTTATGATTTGCTTTCCATCCTGTAATAGCATTACCTGATAAATAAGCAAAAATTTTATTTTCGGTTAACAATTCTCGTTTAAGACGAATGTAAACGCCCTCATCTGAAAAGATATTTCCTTTACCATCTTTTGCATAATTTGAACAACCATTTACAAAAGTAGGAACAAAAGCTTTACCTGTTTCAAAACAAACAAATTTTTCTTCAATAGCTGATGCGTTCATTATCTTTACCTTTTTAAAAGTTAACTAACTATAAATATTATATGACAATATTTTATTTAAATCAACTATTATTAATAAAAAACCACCCGAAGGTGGCTATTTTATTCTTGTTCTGGAAGCTCTTTTGCCTTATAGCGTTCTTTTCCGGTACCATTACAAGCTGAACATTTAGGGCTGCGGTGACTGTCATAACGACCACTTCCATTACATGCGTAGCATGTCCTTAATTGGAAGCCATATTCGTATTTAAAATAACGCTCTGTTCTTTCTTTTTTTCGGGTTAAGAAATCAGACATTTTATCACCTATTTGATTAGCCCCACATGGGGAGTGAGGCTGATTATTATTTAATATGCAAACTGTTTTCGAATCTTGAATAATTGAACAATATTATACATTGTCCAAATTGAGACTACAACAGACAAAGCATACCATCCAAGCATAAAACCAATCTCAAGAGCAAAAATCAAGGTGAAAAACTTTAATGTCACAAGATCTCTAGCATCTTGTTTACATTTTAACGCTTGATTTTTAATTTTAAATGAAACAAATTTACTTTCAAAATTATAGGACTCTTTTTTGCTGAAAAACAAAAATATAACAATTTCTGATAGAACCATTAGCCAAGCAATACTTGTTAAGGTATACGTGATTGCTTGAGGAGTCTCAAAATATTGCGCACCATTTGCTGATCCATTGATAAACATGATTAATCCTAAAACAATAGCTAAAATATATTCTGAACTATATTTAATATTCATTCATTTTCCTCGTCTTAAAGTTGAGATTAATTTATTTTACAATAAAAACTTAACAAAAACTGGTTTCTTCTCATTAGCCGTAAAAAACTTATCGCTATGATAATCATGGATAGTTTTACGTGCATCTACGATACAATTCTTTCCATCACTTTTATGTTCTGCTTCGGTTTTACTACAGTTTTTGCATTTATAACCTACGAAATATCCTTTACCTTCTACTTTTTCATGTAGCTTCATTTTTCAACCTTTGGGATAGCTATTTAAGACATTATTATAAGACAATACTTTGTCCGTTACAATCCTTTTATTATCAAAAAAGCTACCTCACGGTAGCTTCTTTTATCTATCAAACAATTTTTTCTCGTTTTGCCTTAACATAATTACGATATCCATATTTTCCATCAAAATCTTGAACACCTTGACCAACTACCTGCGCTTTTCCTTGACCAACCCAAGCTAAAAACTCATCCTTGTTGTCAACCGTGTTTTTGTCCGTATAAATGCATTCTTCTGCCCATTCTGGAGCGCCTTTGAAATCTGCTTCACTACCTTTAATAATTTTCCACATATGATTTTCCTTATAATCTTGAATGATTATAGTGTAACCTTTCTGTAGATCTTATTCAATCTAATTTTAATACTTTACTTTCACATCAATTAAAAATCCATCAAGCGGATGGTTAAAAGTAAAGAAACCTTTTAAATATTCCCACACTCCCATATCTTCTTCTTTTTTTAATCTTACCATAGATTTTACTTCGAGCTTATGCATATACTTAAAGTAAAGTTCCATATCTTCATTTGTTAAATGTAGATCCTTCATTTCTTCGATTAATGGAATCTCAAAAAACTCACGACCGTTTTTGGCAAAATCCTCAAGTGTATCATCGAAATACTTACTGACTACTGGATTTTTTTCACACCAGTTTGTCCAAAACTCTTTTGCTACTGCCTTATATCTAATTTCATTCATATTGTTCACCTTTAATATTTATCAATACAAGAGAAACGATCAAAATACGTTGAAAGCTCTTTAACAAACTTTTCAAGTTCTACTATATTTCCAGACATAAAGCGATAACCATCACTTTGAGTACAATATCTGATATCTTCCTGCACTGATGTATATTTATGGCAAAGTTCTTTTATTTTTGCTTCCATTTTATCTTGAACTTTATAATATTCATCTGTTCCTTGACCTTCATATTTTCCTCGACCAAAGGTAATATCTTGATTAAAACTAAATTCAACCTGAGCATAATGAATAGTTTCAAAACGAATATTACATTTTTTACTATCATATTCTTTTACGTTTTCAACCATGTTCAAATCCTCTTATTTTGAATCTATTTTATCATTTTATAATTTAGCGTACAACTTTTTATTAAGCTGCCATCTTGTAACTTTTTCGCTCGATGTTTTTCCCATAAAATACATGACTAACACCATTACGTTTTATTTTCTTTAACATTTTTTCTATCGCAATATTGGCATCTTCATTGTATTTTATTCTCAGTAAGCTAATATCATTAGCTAAACAATACTCATTTTTAATGTTATCGTTCTCTTTTTGAATCAGGAACTTTTTATTTCCACCAAATACTTTCACTTGTTGGAAATGCTGCTCTCCATCAAATTCAATCAGTAGATTTAGAGACTCAATATAAAAATCAAACTTAAGCATTGAACCTTTATTACTGCAGCAATCGTCAAACTTAAACTGTTCTTTGAATGATAAACCTTTCCCTTTTAAGATTTGACCCACAATACGTTCACCTTTAGATTCACGACATACAGGACAACCTTTTCCTTTTAAATGGTTTCCCGGAGATTGTTCGAAATCTCCATGCAAAGGGCAAACAATAATTACTTTCAATCTATTGTTTTTATAATAGACTTTTCCATACTTATATTTATTTCCATGAATAGCCTTGGCATTTTTTACAAAATCTGTTTTTCCTACTTTCTTGCTATCCGTTGTACATTTCAGACAACCTTTACCCTGCAAATGGTTATCAGCACGCTGCTCAAAAACACCATGCTTTTTACAAGTGATTTTTACTTTCGTTTTGTTGTTCACGTAAACAGCCTTCTCATAAGAGAATCTGTCCCCATGAACTTCTCTAGCTCTTTCAACGAAATACAACGTTTTATCACACATAACATCACCATTTACCATTTACTAACTATATTATAGCAATAAAAGATTGTCTTTTTCAAGCTTTATTTGTCCTTTATGCTTGATTTATGACCATCATCTTGTTAAGTTATTGTTATTGTCAAAATGGGAGGATGACTGATGATTTTACTAATTTTATTTATTGTTGTGGTTTTAATTGCTTTTGCTTATTATTTTATACAACTTGAAAAGTTCAAAATGATAATGAAAGAAGGTATTTCTATTAGCAAAGATTTTATTAATGATGTTATATCTGAAAATATATATAAAGATGATGAAGAATTTTATGATTCCATCTTACAAACATTAAATGATAAATTAGTAGAACTTCGTAGCAAAAGTGTTATAGATAAAGCTCTTCTAATATCAGACTTAATCCCAAAAGAAAAACACAAACTTATCAGACACCAACAAACTATAGAAATAACACAGGCCATTGCATACAATAGGTTTTTAGAGCAATACATTAACGGTAGCGATATTTATAAAGCTATCGATTATATTGATACTATTGCTACAAGAGATATATCAGATTTTCAAATGACTGAATATGCTCCTCAAGTCAATGGTATTTGCAATTTACTTAAAAAATACAAAGATGATCCAGAATCTCTTTCAGCACTTGAGATGGACACTATTTATAATATTGAAGAAGAAAAAGAATATATATTGAATTTATCTACACCTGAAATTTAGATTATTTTCAGTATTTATATATTTTATATTATAGACTAATAACACACTTGAAGATTTTATGGATATTGTTTTTCAAATTCATTAAAAAATAAAAGCAGCCACGGCTGCTTTTTTATTATTCATCTTTCCATTTCAAAATAACTTCATTATCAGTAAAGGGCCGACAACCACCAAACCAATATCCTTTTTTAAACAGGCGTACCGCTTCAAACTCACGATCACCATTCCTGATTAAACATTTATATTTACCATCTGATAAGGGTTTTTCTTTTTCCAGTTCTTTCCACATGTTATTAACCTTTAATATTTTCAGCCCAATATTTAACAATGGTCATTGAATCCATTTGGTTTACATGAGGATAAAACTTTGCCAAATCTTCGGTTTTTAAACTGTTATACCAGTTCATCGCTGAACTAATATCTTCTTTATTTGATTTCATTTTAGCCTCTTTATTTTACAGAAAACAGATGGCAATTATCAGACATATTAACAGACTTACGCCAATCTGTCATATGACCACGAACACCTTTAGAAGGACGTTTATAACTTTCTGGTTTAAGGATATTACCTTCCTCATCCACAAACATGACAATGCTTTTACTGGTATCGTTTTGAGAATACCAAATCTTTAGATATTTCTTGCCCATCTCTACTTCATAACGCTTATTGAAGATAGAACGATATTCTTCATAATTCATTCCGGCTTTTTCAGCACATTCTTTAAGATAGCTTTCTGTTTTATTATTAAAAACTTCAACCATTTCCATAACCATATTCAGAATGTTCATTTTAACTCCATGCTTTATTTATTAAAGCCATTTTATCAAAAGTTTCGACAACATACAACAAAAATTATTCAGAGATATCTTTTTTATTAATCTTTTAAAAAACTATCTTAACTTCTTTCGCCTCTGTTATATAATTAACTTTACTTATTTTTATTTTCATTAAATATTTTTTGTCATTTATATTTAACGGAGATTCATATATTTTCTTTGAATCATCTAAAAACATTGAAGACTTTAAAACTTCCTTATTTTTTAGACTTCCTTTGTTATCAATACTTATTAAATTTCCAACATAGTCTATAACATCATATTTCCCCATTGGGGATATTGTTGTTGTTATTAATAAACCATTATTAAGATCTAAATTTTTACTACCTTTTTCTTTTGATAGAAAAGATAGATTCCTTTTATATTCATTATTTGCAAAATAAGACACTGATGAAATTAACTTATGCTCGTTATTATTTATAAGATATAGATTTTCTTCAATGCTATATGTTTTATTTTCTGCTTTAGCAATAAAGGAAATAATTATTAATACTACAAAAGCGAATATTTTTCTCATTGATTTTCTCCATTTTATTTTATATATTAAAATAATTTAATGTCTTTTTTCCAATTTATCCTCAAATATTATACAATAAAAAACCACCTTCAGGTGGTTTTTATTTTTCTTATTTAATGATACTCATTATACCTTGTATCATTATCAGGAATTTTTTCATTATTCTCTGTATTTCCACCCAAATCTGGAAATTCATCTACACATTTTAAAATCATAAATTTCTCCACTATAATAACAATTTTTCCTTAGTAAGAGACTTCAATCTCCATCTCTTCCAGCTCTTTTCGTTTAACTTCAATGATTTTCATAAATGCAGCCTTAGCATCTTCTTCATTCAGGTAAACACCTTTAACTGAAGATAAGCCATGAGCTTTGTCAAAATCATAACTACCATCTTCTTGAAGCTCTAAGCGATAATACCCCGCTTTTTGAAGCTCTACTTTAAATACCATTGCATTTTTAACTTTATCATATCCGATACGATAGAGATAACCATGCTCTTTTACAATCTTATTGTCTTTAATAATATAAGCACCTACACCATCATCTTTAATAATGTCTTCATAATCCGCTGGCAGAGAAACAAGCTGATTTTCTTTGCTTGTTGAATATTCTTTTACTGTATTTACATTCAAAAAATCTGTTAGTTGTTTTTCTTTATCATTTAAACCAAACATATCATCATTATTAAAAAGATAGTTCAGTTTTTTACCAAATTCTGTTTTCAAAAGGGTGTCTTTGAAAACACCTTCTTTTTTCAATACTCTTACTAATGGATTGTTTTTATGGTTTTCCAAAAAACGCTCGAAATGATAACGAATATTTTCCATTGCATACAAATTGAAATCTTCATATTCTTTAAAATATTCACCGCTTTCAAGATCTACGTAGTCAGCATGTTTTTTATAGAAAACTTCATTGACTTCTACCAAATATCCTTTTGCCATTAAATCTCCATTAAATAATTGGCAAAACATATCTACATTAGTATTGAAACTACGAAAACTCATACGATCTAAAAGACCCATAATGTTCTTTTTACTATCGCTTTCTTCAAAGAATCCACGATACCCCTGAAAATGGTAATAAATACCAACATCATCTTTTACTTGATTAATAGTTTTCTTAATAACAGACATATCTTTTCCTCAAAGTGAAAAACCGCTTTAAAGCGGTTTATTTGTTAGTCAGGTGAGAGATTAAAGCACGGTAAGCATCTTCTTCCGTATCAAACGAATCATTCAGCCATTCGCCATTTACAGAGGCTTTAAAGCCCGAAGAACCTTCATCAACAACTTCGTATTCTTCAGCCAGATCAAGAACTTTATCTTCCAGTTCATCAATCGTCAGAGACATGAGAGAAGTAGTCATTTTTTTAACCTCGTTTCGTTTCAATGACAATATTATATCTAACATCCTTGTCATGCACAAGCTTTATTTTAATCTTCTTTTACGACTGCTATTTCTTCGGCTCTGCCTAAAGCTCTTAACCAACGCCCCATCTGTTTGATCGCATCATCTTTTGTTTCATGGTTATCTGTTTCTATTTCCATGAAAGCTTTATACTTTCCGAACTCTTTTTTAATTGTGATATCGTTGTAAATATTACGCCCTTGCTCATTATGACGAAGTTCATAAACAAACTCTACACCTTTTTCACTTTTATATTTTTCTTTTACTTCGAAATTACGTTTAAAAGAAAGTAATAAGAGTTCACCATAATCACTAACATCCTCACCTTTAACAACGTATTCATCTTCATCTACAATTTCTACAATAGCTGGAAGATAAAATGCTTCTTTATTTACTTCACCATCAATATCAACAATAATATTTGTTACTTTAATATATAATGGATAAGATGAATCTGAATATTTAGGAAATACCTCTTTTGGCATTTCATAAAATACAACTGACACTAATACTTTTGATAGGTCTACAATATCTTTTTCATCAATTTTAAAACCAAATAAAAAAGAACGCTCATTATTAAAAATATCGACCTGTTTTTTTATACGCTCATTAATATCATTTTTATCTTCTATATTATCAATAGGAAATGTTGCTGTTTTCCATACTAACTTTTCAGATACAATTAACTGACAGTCTTTATCAGACTCACGCGAACATTTATTAATAAAATCTAATTTAATTTGATTAACTTCTTCTTTCTTTAAAGACATTTTTATCCCCCTATTTTTCTTTTATTCTACCATAAATATTAGTGATTTTCATTCATTTTTTATACAAAAAAGCCATCTTAAGATGGCCTTTTATTATAATATTCAATCTCTTTTTTTCTTGCTTTATAGCAGTTGTATGAGTCTACGCTCAACAACCATACACCATAAAGTGATATCAACAATAAAATACTTTTTACTATTGCTTCTTCCATTTTCGCTCCTTCAAAAATAAGCCACCCGTTAGGATGGCTTTCTAATTATGCTGCTTTCAATGCTTTCATCATAACCTTTTGTGCTTTTTGACGAATGTTATCTTCATCAAGACCAATACTAAAGGCTTTCAATTTTTGAATAACATCAACAGATTTCAATTTATTCACGATATTATTAATGCCATTTACACCAGCATTATAAACATCATCATAAGATACATACAGAATGTTCTTACATGCTGATTGACCATCTTTCAGTTTAAATTTCTGAACACGATTTCCAGTATCAACCAATTTCAGATCTGAAATTGACGCATTACTTCCCAACCCTGTAACTTCTTCCGCAATATTTAAACGCAACGCTGTCTCAATAGCATCATCTACTGGATTACCCTTAGAATGATACAGGTAGGTATTTAATGAAGAAATACTGATATATTTCATTACCAGTTGCTTTTCTTTCCAACTCATCCACAGCTCAATATTTTTTGTATTAGCAGTGAACTTTTCGACATTAATATATTTAACTTCACACGAAGTTAAAGCATCGAACAAATCATCTGGTACAACGTTTTTACCATTAACCAACGGAACTACCTGATTAATGTTAACCTTTGAACCTGCCATAAATTTAGCAAGTGTACGACCTGCCAAAATGTTAACAGCAAGCTCGCTATCTTTATTCTTTTCCATAACACACTGCAGATCATCATAGTCGAATGCCTTATAGCCATTCTTAACCATCAGAACAATCGCAGCAAAGTAGTTAGAGACCAGAATTTTAGTGTTCATGTTTTAACCTTTTCACGTTTCGTTTCAATAAAAACAGTATAACAGGTTATGACAACATGCACAAGGAATATTTTATTTATTTTCCTTTTTTAAACTTTTAACTCTTTAAATATTTCCAAGTAATTTTCTATATCTGTAAACAATATATGCTTATAGCCTTCTTTAAAGCTAAACAAATCCTCTTCTGATATTTCTGTTTCTCCTTCTTCAAACATTTCTACAGCAACAGAAATCTCATAATCTTTTTTACCTTGTATTTTTTCATTATGTGTGCTTTTTATATATTCTATGTATTCTTTTAATAACCTTATTAAATCTGTTCCATTAAATATTTTTTCACCATAAAATATACCTGTTAAATCTATAATTTCGAATGCAGCCTCATCAAACTTATCTATAACTAATGTATAAAAGCAAAAACCTATATTTTGATGTTCTTGCCCTAATTCTGATTTTTTAGAATTTTTATTTAATACATCTATTAGTATTTTTATTTTTTCAAATTCTCTTTCATCACTAATCATAACATTGTTCCTTATTTTTTTGTTATTAAATTGTCATAGGTTAAATAAATACCTAATGTTAAACTTACAAAAATACAATAAGTAAACAAATAACCCGCTGAGAATAATAATCCAAATGTTCCTACAAAAGCTGCAACCTGATTTACAATAGACCATGTTCTACACATTTTATACGGCTTTAAAATATCCTTTAATGTTGTATCTTCTGGATTTCCTTTTTTATAAAGATCTACATATTCCTCTCTTTCATAATAAGGCTTTCTACCTTTTTGAGTATTAGATACTTTTACGGATAATAATGTTACAAGAATACCAAGCGCTACATAATAACGGTTATAAATATTGATATCATACAAGTAAATAGCAAATAACATTAGCGCCAATGCTACTAAACCAAATATTACACAACTTCTTAAAAATACTTTATCTTTCATATTATTCCCTCTTATTCATTAAACATATACTTTTTAGCTTCATCCCACATTCTTTTTACATCTTCTTTATCTTTAACTATAGAATAAAAATCTTGTTGACCTATACCATAATTATAATGCATCTCATTATTATACCAACTTGGACTTCCATAATGTTTTTCTACATTAACTGTATAAACTTCTTTTGTCCCTATTTCACAAATATATTCATACTTATAAAATCTAAAAAGAACATGATGGCAAGAGATTTTTTCATATCCTTCTGTTTTATCTGTTAATGTTCCACCAAAAAAATGATTCATTACAAATTTATCATATGGCTGAACTTTAAATCCAAATATATCACTGATAATATCTGTATCTATATCATCCAGTGCGACTCTCTTGTATTTACCGAACTCTTTTAAACCTAGTTCTCTTATTTCACTAGAATAATCCCATTCTAATTTTGCCAATAATACAAAATTATTTGTAATAAAGGCATTTTTCAATGCCTCTAAAATACGCTTTTTATTTTCTTTATCTACCCACTTATTACGTAAATGAGATATTAAGTATACCACAGCACAAGCAATTATAAAAAATAAAATAAAAATTGGATCTTCTTTCATATAACCCCCTTAATATAAATACCGCCAGATGGCGGTATTCTTATTTTATTTTTTCTTACTACGCATCACCACTATTTCGTCCCACATCTTATTATTAAAGAAATACTCCGTAATTACTTTTTTATAATCCGTTGTTACGATTTTTTGATTATTTTCGTCAAACCAACCATCACATGTAATAATTAGCTCACCATTAAAATATACGTCAATCATTTCCAAATCTTCTGGAGCGATTGATTCAATACCCTCATGAAAAGGACGATCTACAGACATATAAATATATTTAGCCTGAATATTAATTTCTTTATTTTTCACACCATTATTCAATAAAGTAACATATATCCTTGATGGAATCATATCCCACCCTAGAACACTTAAATCATCAAATTTTTTCTTGATAGATTTGGTTCCCGTCATACAAAAAATAATCACTTCTTTAGACATGCTTGAACCCTCATTTAAAATATGACAATATTATATTACATATTGGTTTCTATTTCAATATTTTTATGCCAAAAAAAATACCGCCGCAGCGGTATCTAACTTTATACTATTTCGGTTTGCTTGATCACGAGCTTATTCCACATACTCTGGTTAAAATGGTACTCTGTAATCCAACCATTAAAATCAGAAGAAGAGATTGTTCTCGTATCTTCATTTACCCAGCCAAGGAATGAAATAATATTAGAGCCATTAAAAAATACATCCACTTGCTCTACAGATTCACTATCCAGTTCAGAGCATTCCTCTGGAGAAAAACGGTCTACAGACATGTAGATATACTTTTCATCTGTAGTAAAACCATTTGCTCGAATAGGTTTATCAATCAACTCAAGAAGATAACCTGAATTGTTATTTCCTTTCCCCCACCCAAGAGAGTCTAAATTCTCAAAGTGGTGTTTTACAGGTTTCTCACCTGACATACAAAAAATAGTTACTTTGTTATTCATGCTACCCTCTACTGTATTTAAATGATGGTATAATAATATTATATACTATTCTTTACTTCAAGTTCTTTATGCAGTTTCACCATTTTTGGTAGTAAATGACATATCTACAAAAATTTTAAATGCTTTTTCTTTTTGGCAGCAATCATCATCGTGTTCGTCGAACAACTCAACATCTGCAACGACACTGAATACTTTTACTGATTCTACTCCTTCTTTTTTCAACTGCTCAGGAGCTTCATATTCAACAACTTCCATATATTCTTTTTTAGTGGCAGCTTCTGTCGTGTCACTCATTACGAAGTAATCACCAAGATCGCTATAATAGCTCAACATATAGTTCTCTGGAACGTTTTCTACAACTTCTTTTGATAAGACCTTCTCATCAAAATAAAGCTCACCAGTCGAACCTACGCGCTTTAATAGTTTTTCAGTTCTGTCTTCCAGTTCATATTTGTTCATTTTATTTTTTCTCTAAAAACTTTACGATAGGAGTTAAGTCGATTTTAGCATCACCAACAAAAATTGTTAATAATAACCAAGCCAATCCAGCCAGTGGAACACCTACACAAATAAATAAAATCGCTAATACTTTGAAGAAACCTAAAAGAAAAATAAAGAAGTCAATCATGATATTCTCCAATAACTTATCTCGTTTCAATAACAGAAGTATAGCAAGTAATGACAACATCATCAAGACTTATTTTATCCAAAAACAAAAAACCACCCGAAGGTGGCTTTTTTATTTCTTACATCACTTCCAGTTCTTCACCCTCACGGCGACCACGAACTACTTTATTCAGCTTTTTATTATCACGCTTACCATTCAGTTGCTCACGAGCAGCTTTTTTAGAATTACCAAATTTCTCAACGCGATTAGAAGATGAACCTTGCATTTTTTTACCCTTTCATATCAGTTTATATTTAGGCTTATTGCCTCTCAATGAATACAGTATATGACAATATTGAGTCTTGCACAAGCTTTTTTTGATTTTTTTTATTCTTCTTTTACATAACCTATATCTTCCAGTAACTTATAAAGATCTACTGTTCCAATTTCATCTTTAGGCACTTCACCAATGATGATTGTAACAAAATACAGACCTTTACTTGCAGCAAAATCCATTCTTGTAACTATTTTCCCTTTTTCGTCAATTCCTTGTTTTTCGAATCGCTTCCATAAGTTGTAGCTCAACGAAACATCCTTCTCTTTTTTTAATCCTAAACTACGTAAAGATTCATCAACATCGAATGCTTCACCTTCTTTTATAAGACCGAGTACCATAGAAACTAATAGATTTCCTTTTTGGGCTTGAATACTTGACGAAATAGCACATCCTTTAACGAAATGTTTTGTCATCACACTTTTTTTGAATGATACTTCACCTTTCTTAATATCTGGAATACTCATAGTCACCTCAGTCAAATTCAAAAATAATTTCTCTGTTTTTTAACACAGCAAAATCTGATTCTTGGAAACGAAAAAGTTTTCCAACATATTCAAAGCGTGTTTCTTCTTTAATCCAGTGCTCTTCTGTTGTATCAAAATCTTGCACCTTTCGGGCTGGTTTCCCTTTTTTTGTGGTCTGATAAACATACCAGCTTTTCCCCACTTCCAGTGAACTGGATTCCATATAACTTACACCATCAATACCCAAAACACACTGTTCTATTGAAGGAGATACACAAATTCTTTTTGTCCTAATGTTTTCCCCGCTTTCTTTGGCGACACGAGGAATTCTTGGTGTTAATAGTGGCTTACGTCCTAAATAAGTATCACTGATATGATACATTACCTCAGCATCACTCTGATACTCATTATAACCTTCTTCATTAGTTACATAAGCCATTTTTATTACCTTTTAACAGTATTTTTTACTGAAATCTTCTTCAGTTAACGCATAGTTATCAATTTCATATTGCGTTACACCAGTCGTCATCGCTTCTGTAACAAACTCTGTCCATTCTTTCACAGAGCTGGAAGAAAGAAACTGTTCATTAACAAAAATAACAGCGATTTTATTAATTTCATCAGCCGTCAAAATACGTTTCTTATTACTCATCTTTAAATCCTCTATTCATTATATGTTGTCATTATAACACAACCTTTTATTCTGCACAACTTTTTTTGTTTACCTATTTTTATTTATTATAAAACTGATATAATGAATATATCTTAACTATTATGGAAAATTATATGTCAGACTTTATCGATAAATTTAGAAAACTTAGAGGGCTTAGTAATTTAGAAATCGCTATTAGAGGATCTAACAATGATCCTATACCTAACTTAGGTGAACTTGTAGCTGATTATATTGATACTAAAGGGGATAAATATGATCCTAAAAAATTAATGTCTATATTTGCTCCAAGAGGTTTAAAGCGTCCTTACTCTGGATATTTTAACCCTGAAACAGAACCTCATCTTGAAAAGAATCACAAAAAAATGTTAGCAAGTATTAGTGCTTTAATGTCTAACCCTGAATACGCTGATAAAATGGAACTTGTTATTAAGCTTAATAAAAATGCTGTTGACCCAAGAGGACCAGAATATGATGGACATGTATTCTCCGCTCTTGATGATATGGAAGAATCTCTCGAAGCACAGAGAAAAATTAATAACAGAAATCCTATTAGACCAACTCCTAAACCTTATTAATAAAAAAGACCGCAGCGCGGTCTTTTTTTATTATACGATAAGTGAACCTACAACGTAAATATCATCTGATTTTTTCAGAACACGATAGCCATCATCGAAGAAGTCTGAGCAACGAACTTTTTCACCTTCTACAGAATCAACAATACCTACAAAACTATCAACGCAAATAACCGAACGAGAAGTAATACTATCTTTATCAGATGATACTTCACAAGGCTCAAAACATGGCTCAAACTCTTCCAGTTCTTTCTGTTTGGCAACGAAAATAGCTGTATTCATATCAAACTCCTTATCTTTATTTCATTATTACATTAAGCATTCAATAAACATATTATAACTTACTTTACTGCTATGCTTCAAGCTGTTTTTTTGTAATTTGTGGCTTAAACTTGATTTCAAACGTTGAATGTAAACCGCTTTTCTTTTCTTTGAAGCTTTCCACAAATGGACTAACGCTTAGGAACCACCGCACACGATTAGCAATATAAATAGCAGGGTAATAGCGTGGCTTACCTTCTGTTCTACGGCTATACGTTTTTCTTCCATCAACTTTCAGATAGTTTTTTCCATCCTCTTCATAATAGTAAATATGAGTAGAAGGGAAAATATTTTTTGAAAAATGTTGACCAAAATCATAACCATCTTCTTTGGCTTCTTCCGCACTTTTCATAATATCAAACGCAAAATATTTACGCAGAATAAAATTGTTTGAAAATGCTTCCGGCAAACAGTGAACAGAATCAGTTTTTACCATACAGCTATATAATGGTTGAGTTTCATTATTATCATAAAACCAACGGTAAAGCTCTTGACCTTGACCATCTTCTTCAAAGGTCTTACCCAACATAAAATATCTCATTTGTTATTCCTTTTTTTATAAGAACAAGCCACCAAGACCAAGAGGTGGCATTATTTTATTATTCGAAATGAGCCGCTACACGCTCTTGAAGATTTGTGATAACAATGTTCTCTGTCGTTAAATCATCAGGATAGTTAATACAGTTATGACCACCACTTGTATCTTCAATACCTAATGTCGGATCTTCAAGTAAAAAAGCATCAATATCAGGAACTTTATCAGTAAAGTTCACTACCTCAAAAACAACATCCATTACTAAATCATTAGGATTTTCTTTGATTTTCAAGGCCGTTTCACGGAGCAGACTTTCAAAAAGTGGTTTACGCATTTTTATTCCCTCTCAGATGATGAAAAGAGTATAACAAATAATGACAATAAATACAACTTTTTTATCAATACACCTGCTTGAAAAAGTAATGAAATTTGATTTTAATATTACCTTTATGCTCTAATTATATTATAAAAAATAGTGGAACTTTTTATGAGTGAAAAAATACTAAATATAATTAATGAAGAAAAAGAAAAATACTTTGAAACCTTGAAAGAACATAAAGTATTTGTTAATGATTATGATATACCGTCTTTACTATCTATAGTAAATGTCTCTTTTTCTGTATCTTCTTCTTTTAACTTAGTTTTCTTTTTTGTATATTATTTAAAGGATTTTATAAATAATACGCAGTCATTTGGTCTCTTTTTATTTTTTATTCTTCTTATGACTACCTTTTGTTTATCTACTGCTTTTGCTTCTGTATTTTTTATCGATGATTTTCTAATTAATAAGGCATATAAAAAATTCAAAAATAATGACTATAAGATGAATCAGTATATGCTTTCTTATTTTGATAAACAATTTAATAATAAAAAAATTAGCAACCAATTACAGAATCAAATCAAGATTGATTTTTCTATGGATGAATATAAATTTTTATTAAGTGATAATAAAAAGCTTAGTGATATAAAATATAATGATATCCATAACTTTTTATCAAAGAGAGAATCTATTAATCAACATTTGGAACAAATAGAACAAGAAAAATACATGCTATTATTTGATGAGAGTATGACAACGCAAACAGAAATAGAGAGAATCACTTCTTAATCATATATATTAAGTTTCTTTTTTATTAAATAAAGCTTGATGGCTTCGACACTGGATATGCTGTCACAAACTGACCACAGCAATCACACTCATACTCATTAATGTTTCTACCATTATCAGTCCAGTTATTTGCCCCACACTTACAAAGTAAAACACGAATCTTACCTTCTGGAATATCTTTTTCTCCAAAATCTGTAATATCTTTCCCATCTTCAAATGAATAACCACCAAGCTTTTCACGATAAACTGAACCAGCATAGTTTTCATATTTGATATAAACATCTTTCGTTTTCATTATTTTCCCCAAAAATAATTAAGACTACACGAATGTAGCCTTATAATATTATTTTAAAATTCAGAAAGCATACGCTTTATTGATTTTTGCTTAGTTGAACGTTTATCACTACGAATACAACGTTCAGTCTGATTTTTGTTTCGAGTGCGTTTCACACGCCCAGCCTTGTGTTTACCAGCAACATAAGTAAAACCATCATCATTAATTTGACGAACGCCATGTAATGCTTTTTCTTCAATAATCATCTTTTTCCTTAAATGATGTAATAAACAAGAATAACAATATATTCTGAAATCTTTACAACCTTAAAAAGGTCATCAGAGAAACCAATTTTAGATACATGATTATAACTCTATCAGCTCTACTACTCAAGCCATTTTTTACTTTTTGAATAAAACCTTATCTTTATGACTAAGAGCTTTTTCATTAAAAATAAAAAAGCTACCCGAAGATAGCTTTTTGGTTTTATCTTTATTTGAAGCTTTTAACTTCTTTTCCTTTTACTGGCTCATCTCGAACGTCGAAGAGATACAGCATCACTTCAACCCCAAAACTATCACTTTCTACAGCCAGTCGTTTTTCTACACCATCATCCTTCACTTTGTAGATACCTTCTCGAAGATGACTAATATCTTCTGATACCATGAAGTTTTTGGTTTTGAATTTTTTGCTTTTCGCATCATAAACCTTAATAACATCAGATTTACTACTTGAGCGATCAACCCTCTTAATATGAATAAACTGTTCTTCAATCATAGCATTCAGTTTCTTCGCATGATCAGCGCTTGAATGATAATCAGCTTCTACATCTACGGTAACAATACCATTTTTGTTTTCTTTTACTTCAACTTCCGCAACAAAAACAGCGTCTTTACTTTCTTTTTCAAAGATAACAATTTCATCTTTATGAGTAAGAATTACAACTTTACCATCCTTAACATACATTCTAGCTTTTTTGTTGACTACCGCACCATCATGAAAGTAAAAAGTAGGTTCGATTTCAACCTCATCAGACTTTTCACCCCATTTACGAGAAATACTACGAATCGCTTTTTCTTCAACTACAAAAATGGATACATCACAAACACCATTCTTAATAGAACTAACCAGTGTAAAAGCAATACCCGCTTTTTCTTCTTTCTTATTAATGATGAGCAGAGCTTCCGCACTTGTCAGACCTGTCTTTTTCTCAAAAGAAGGATCGATAATAGAAGAGGACTTAATATCTTTTACAAAACTACGCAGATTATCCAGCATATCCTTAGATACTGATTTTTTCACCAGAATAGCTTTAGGGCGACGATTACCGTTAGTCTTAATCATTTTTAAATCTCTTATGTTCGTTTCGATAAAAGAAGTATAGCAAGTTATGACAACACTATCAAGACTTTTTTACAGCATACTTCATTTTTTATTTTTTGATTTTACTGGTGGATTAAGATAAGACTCTGCTAATACAGCCTCTCTTATTAAACCATTTTCTTTTAAATACTCAACATACAAACGAACGCCTTCTTTTCGAACGTCATTTAAGAGTTCATCTGTTTTAGGACTTAAGCTTTCAAGCTCTTCATTAGCAGCCTCAAAGCTGTCTGTAAATATTTCACCATGATGCTCATAGTTATTGTCATCAACGGCTTTTGCCCACCCTATAACAGCAACTTTTAACGCAGCATTCTCTGCTAACAGATTTGCTATTGTTTTTTCATGTTCTGTCATTTTTAAGGCACCTTAAATGTTTTATCTATTGATATTATATGACAACATCTACTTAGTTACAATCTTTTTTAAATTTCTTTTGAAATCTCTCTTTTAAAAAAACAAAACCGCCCGAAGGCGGTCTTATGTTATTTTATTATTACCAGTATCCCTGATTTTCTTCGTCTTCCTCTTCCTCATCCCAAGAATCTTCTTCTTTCTGATCAGAGCCATCAGTTACGATGGTAAGATGATCAAATGTAAATGTTCCGTCTTCATCACGGTCTACTCGAAAATCTTTTTTAAACTCAATGATTTTAGCATAACCTTCTGCATCAATCTTTTTCGCCTCAGCAAGCAAATCTGCTGACAACAACTGAACTACACCTAAAATTCCAGCATCTACGCTGTATTTATTGTTTTCGTTGTCTTCAAATTCCCCATCACCATAAGCAGTACTTCCGTAGAAAGCTGAAAATTCTTTTCGACGACCAGCTTTTATATCTACTGCTTTGTCATCATTATTACCTACACCGCATATATATTCTTGATAAATATCATCTGTTTTATCACCAAACAAATAACATAAATCCCCAACATAATAAGAACCTGCAGGAAGAATATTTGTTTCACGAGCCTTGATAGAAATAGTCATTTTTTCTCCAGAAAATAGATTATGAATGCATCAACATCAATACTATATCATAAATAGCATATTAAAGACAACAAAAAATAATTAATCTATATAAAAAAGCCTCCTAACGGTGGCTTTTGATTTTTTATTACAGTTCATCTTTGTTGATTTTTTTTACTACTTGTTCCTCAACAATAATACTGACACGAACAATTTCAAACTCATTACCTGTTAATTCTTCTTTATTTTTATTGTAGTAGTTTTCATACACTTCTGATAATAATGATTCTGCTTCTTCTGCCGTATCAAAACGACAAATAGCATCAGTACCTCTTAAATCAGATGCTTTCTGATTATTCAATGTTTCTTTAACAACATTCATTAAATTTTGTTTAAAACTTTCTGTAAAACGATAACCTACAAAACTTTGGTCATTAAGGTAGTTATGACTATCTTCAGGAAGATTATTCGCAATACGCACAACAAAAAGCTCTTTTACCTGAGATTTTACAGTAGAATTAGTTGTCATTTTATACTCTCTTATTTGAATGGGATTGTTTTAATCCAGTAATGACAATATAACAAAAAACCTTATTTGATTCAATAACTTTTTCAATAAAAAAGCTCCCCGGAGGAAGCTTTTCCATTATTTAAACCTCAATAATTAAGCTCTATTGATTACTGATTATCATATGCTGATGACAAATCATCGCCATCAACATTGTATTTCATTACTGCTTTGGTATGAGCATCAGGATATTCCCAACCCTGACTTATTAACGCATTTAAATAAACTAACGCCTTATCTATTTGCATAATATTCACCTCTTAGAAGCAATCATACAGTTTGTTTTTCAGGTTTACTTCGGCAATCTGCCTTTCAGTCATATTTTCTTCATAACGAATTTTTCCCTGTTTTTCTTTCTTTACTGCCAGAGTAGGATCGTCATGCAGACACGCTGAAACGTTTGTTGTGTGTGGGTTAACATGAAAACCGATAGCTGTCCAAATACCATAGCCTTTTTCGATTTCTTGCTTAACTTTATCTTTCAGGATTAAAAAGTTTCCGCTCATGTTTACTTCCTCATTAGGTTTTCAAATATTATATGACAACATATCCTAACACACAAGCTTTTATTTTATTTCTGCAATAAAAAAAGAGCCTTCGGAAAGACTCTTTTAATTTATTATGATTATACTTCAGACCACTCTACACGACTATCAATGTCTTCATACAATCCATCATGACCAATCACATTTTCAGCGTAAATAATTCGATCTCCATCTCGCCAACCAGCATTCCAGTTTTCAGAAACAAATACCATTTTTAATAGAGATTTAAAATCAGGACATTCTTCCTTTAACTCTTCCCATGTATCAAAGGGCCATTCATCTCTTACATCAACACCATTACCTTCTTCCATTACTTTAAGAATACACTTTTTTTCATTTGAGCCACGATAACTTTGCTCAACAAATTCGAAAATTAAACCAATTTCTTCCATCATTTCACCTTTATATTGATTTTAAAAAATAATGTTTTATTAGATGCTATCTAAAGACCAATCTTTATTTTCACCCCAAACTGAAATGTTGTTGATTTCCGCAAAATCTTCTGCTTCATCAATAGAATCAAACTCTTCAACGACCTTTACTAAAGAAATCTGACCCCATTCAGTGCCATCATCATTATACTCCACCTCACATAAAGTGATTACGCCAGAGTTATCAATAACAAACTTATTTGAATCTTTTTCTTTTTGAATCATCTTTTTTATCTCTTTAAAAGTTAATAAGCCACATGGGTGGCTTATTTATAGTTGTTATTTATCGTTTAACTCACACCATGACTTGAAGAAGGTATCAATTTTTAAATCCAAATAACCAGTCAGATTTTCTTTTCGTTTTGAGGCGATTACATTGCGTGTAATACCTTCTTTTTTCGCCAATGCTGTATTAATGAAATAATCTTCAAACTCTTCTAATACATCAATATATGATACCTCTAAACCTTCCAGAGCATCAAAGTCATATTTACCTAACACTTCTTCTTTCACTGATACACGAATACGGACAATTTCAATATAACCTTCTGGCAGATTTTCTTTGTGTTTTTTATAGTGCGTTTTATAAATCTTAACAAGGCATTTTTTTGCTTCCTCTTCGCTATCAAAGCGGCAAAGAATATCTGGATTATTCAGACCTTTTTGTTTTTTATATTTACCATTAATCTCATCGACAATAATCCATACATTGTCAGATGTATGTTTATTAAAACGATCACCAGAACCAGAAATACTTTTTAGATAATGCGTAGTGAAACCAGAAATACGAATAACAATTTCTTCTTGTTTGGCAACAGGCATCATTTGAGCAGTCATTTAATATTCCTATATTTAAAAAGTTTTTATTTCATTTTAATAATGACAATATAACAAAAATCATAGTCTAGTACAACTCTTTTTACAATAAAAAAGCCACCCGCAGGCAGCTTCTTTCTTTTATTTTTCCAGTTGTTCTATAAAATCTCGAACAAGCTGAACACTTTCTTTCATATCATCAATAGCTGCCGTTCTGAATCCATCTTGAAAAAATGAAATCATTAACAATTTATTCTTTTCAAATTTTACTTTTTTGTTTTTATTTAGAGCATTCATATAAGCTTCATGAGTTTCTTTATCAAAGTTTACTGACCAATCATGATATTGTGTTGAATACCTGTAGAAAATAGTATTCATCATAATACATAAAACTTCCGAATTATCATTTTCTAATAGCTTAAAGAAATCATCATTCAGCACAATCCCTGCTTTTTTATTAACATCATCAAATTTAATATGGGCATAATCTGCTACTTTTTTCTTACCATAATTAAGAAGTTCAAGAGCTGCTGACATAGACATTTCCTTTTTGATTTTGAATATACAGTCTATCACAATAAAATTTTAATGACAACAAAAAACAATTTCTTTTGAAAAATCTTTTCTTTTAAAAAAACAAAAGCTACCCGCAGGTAGCTTATAATTTCTTATTACTTTTATTCTGGCAATTTAGGCATAACACAATAATGTGTCGGATTATGTGTTAAAACTTCACCATCAAACAGACAATAAATAATATCACCATCTTCCGAACGTTCAAAGAAAGCATTTTCAATAGAACCATCTTCGAACTTAATCAAAACATCATCTTCCAGTGGGGCGTTGCTTAAATCACTATTCAAAGCAATAAAGCTTGTTTCATCAGGGATTTCTACATAATGTGATGGCAAACCACTAATGTTTAACTTATTACCATCTTCAAACATGTAATCTACAACTTTACCATTATCATCAAGATAAACATATGTTTTAGCTACATGAAACGTTTCTGAACGAGGAAAATAAAAATAAGCTAAAACAAGCAGGTTTTCTGGCAGAGAAGATGTGATTGCTTTAAACATTTTTTTTACCTTTAATAATGTGAGGGAAGATAGCTTTTTCAATAGAGACATTATACCAGCTTAATGCCTCTATGCAAAGAGATTGATTTTAAATTAGGCAGATTTATTCGATTTTTTACGCATTAAGCTCTTGCAGAACTTAATACCATCAAATGACATGGATACCATTGAAAAACCAAACAGATCAACATTAACTTCAATAATACCTTTTGCTTTCAGGTTATTCAATAAGGCATTAACTTGATTCTTTTTCAGAACTTCGCCTTCAACCAACAGCTCTTTAGGGAAGTTAACATTTTTTGATTTTTGAGCAAAACCAAATACAGCTTTCAGAACAGAAGTTTCTAAAGGAGAGATGGTGGTGATCATGATGTTTTCCTTAAAGGGTGTGGGTTTGTTTCGTTCTCTGCTTCAATAAAAACAGTATACCCTATCACCTTTTTAATGACAACATTTTTTTGCTTTTTATAGTAATAGAAATGTAAATAATGGACTAATAGTTATGATACATCTTTGTAATTTCTAATCTACTTTGATAGCATATAGCAATTTTTGATCTTCATCAAAATACGTATCGTGAATATATCCATTTATTAATGCTGTCATGTGACCATCAACAATTAATAAATATTTTCCAGTATTATTTTTTTCTCCAAATGTTTTTAATGTTTCTTTAGACGAAATCTTAATTTTTTTATAGTTTAGCTCAATATTTTTAAATAATTTTTTTGCTCCTAATATTTCTCCATAAAGAACACTATTATTTTTCGTTCTATTCATCACATGGCGAACAAAAAATTTTATTGTATTATAACAAAAATTATCATTAGTCACCTCTGTTAATGCTATAACAACACAATTGTTAAGCTCATCTTTATAATCATCATTATTACTTATATTTTTGAATTTTAACATTTTTTTAATCGCTTAAATTTATAAAAAAGTTTTTTCTTTTAAAATTATAATCGTAATAATAATAAAAGTACTTATCCTAAAATTTTTATTACTACTTAAATATAATAAAAACAGTATACCTTACAGTTTTTTTAATGACAACATGTTTTTACTTATTTATCAAAATAAAAAAGCTACCTGCTCTGAGCAAGTAGCTTGTTGCTATGATCTCTTAAATATCGTCATAGGTTACTTTTTGGTTTTCATGCTTATAATACAAAACAATAGCCACAACAATAAGAATACAAACTACACCAAAAAGAATCGCATCAATATTCATGCTCTATACCTCTTCACGAGTTAATGTTACTTCAAATTTATTACCATTCTCATCGTAATAAAAAGCAGAATCAAATTTTAATCCAGCGAAATAACGCGCATCTTCTGTTGGCATTCCCATATCAAAGCGATACCAAACATGATATTCTTTACCATTTTTAGTAAAGATAACCTGATCTGTATTGGATACCTGAATATCTTCAAATTCTTCAAGGTATTCTTCTTTTTCATCTAAATAAAGTTGATTATAAGGAATACCATGACCACCATATGCTTTACGTGAAATATCAAACTCTTTTTCACATATAGCAAAACAGCGAACGAAAATTTCAGCATCTTCTTTGCTTACATCTTCATAGTAAGAACTGGTTTGACCTGTCCATTCATCATGCTCATTAACATTAGTGTGAGACTCATAATAATAAATTTCAAGCGCATTTTTAGGCTTAAACTCTTGAACAGGATTAAAGGTGATCATTTTTTATTACCCTTTGATTTCAATAAAAACAGTATAGCACACCATCTATTTAATGACAACATAAAAATCTTATAAAAAAACCACCTGCTGGTGGCTTTTTACATTAAAATATTTTTTAGAGAGACTTTAACTTCTCAATAAGCTCTTCTTTCGATAAACCTACTTTGTTAGCAATCTCAACTGCTTTTTTTAAGTGAATCTCAATTTCACGCTTTTTCTCTTCTTCCATTTTTTCAGGATGGAAGTAATTGAATCCATAGAATGGAAGACCGTCTATCTTAACATCTTCACTTTCTACCAGACTGATTAAACAGGCCCATTCTTGTTCTGGCTCGTCTTCCGAACTCATTCCATTTTTATAATCATGCTCAAAAGGTAACATTTTTTCAGCAAGCTCATAACCTTTAAGATTACGTAGTTCTTCTAAGCTCATTGTTACTTTTTTATTTGTAGGCATGGATTATTCCTCATGGATAAAAAAACAATTTTATTGGAAAATTCTTTCTTTCTTTTAAAAGAATAGCCGCCCGAAGGCAGCTATTATATATTACGCTGATTTAACCGCTTTCTTGCGCATTAACCCTTTACAGAATTTTAGGCCATCAAATGACATAGATACCATTGAAAAGCCAAACAAATCAACATTCACCTCGATGATACCCTTTGCTTTCAGGTTATTCAGGAGAGCATTAACCTGATTCTTTTTCAGAACTTCACCTTCAACCAAAAGCTCTTTAGGAAAGTTTACATTTTTTGTCTTTTGAGCAAAACCAAATACAGCTTTCAGAACAGAAGTTTCTAAAGGAGAGATGGTGGTGATCATGATGTTTTCCTTAAAGGGGATGATTGGTTTGTTCTCTAACTCAGTAAAAACATTATACCCTATCACCTTTTTAATGACAACACCTTAATTCTATTTTTTTGAGTTTTTTCATTTATTTTCAATCTATAATTTATACCAATAAAAAAGAGGCCGAAGCCCCTTTTTTTTTCATTTTGCTTACTGTTAAGCGTTGCTACCATTTAACATACGGCCTTCTACCTGACCACGAATAACATCGATTTTATAAATAAGACCATTCAGAAAATCTTTCGCAGCCTTATTTACGTTTACGTTAGTTTTTACGGTTTCGCTTACAGTAGTAGTGTTTGACATGTTAACCTCGGCTAATGTGGTTGGTTTGTTTTACTTCTCTGCTTCAATGAATACAGTATAATCTTTTATGACAACACTGTATGTGATAGACATCACGCTTCTTATAGCTTTTCAAAGAACTTTTTGTTGTAGCTTCTAAATATCAACCTTCCTTTAGAAAGAACATCATATAAGTCTCTTGACCAATCTACATAGACTCTTAAATAATCATCTTTCAATAATATTCTATATTCTTTATCTTTTATTTCTAGATATATTTTTGATCTATTTTTGAAACAAGTTTTATCTACTATTACTTCTATTAAACAAACATCTTTGTTTTTCATTAATGGTATTAATCTTTCTAAATTTTTGCTAGATATTTTTAGCTCTTTTTCTGATAAATAGGGTAGCGCTATTCCTATTACTAATTGACCTTTATTATAGGTATCAAAATTTGAATATAAATATAACTTTTCAAGATATTTTTTTATGAATCCCATCATATCATAGTCTATATTTTCTTTTTTTAACATAAAAACAATTTCTTCATCACTATTTGAAAAATTCTTTATGAAATTTTTTACTACTTTCTCATGCAGTTCTTCACATTCATCTTCTAATTTTGAAATATTTTTATTCAGTAATAAAATTTCTTCTTTTTTTTGTTCTAATAAATTTAACATTTCTTTATATGACATTTTTATTCCTCTCTTTAAATTATTTTATATTATATTTTATATTATATTTAATATGTAATTTCCTTTTTATTTTCGTAATAAAAAAGCCACCCGAAGGTGGCCTTTATTTTAGAAGTAATATTTCTTTTCTATCCATTTTCCATTACTTTTCAATGTATTTATTTTATAAGGTGCGCCAAAAATTTTTATCATACGTCTCACATCTTTCCGATGTTCAATATAATCTCGAATGTAAATTTTTGATTTATGAATACTGAGAACAATGAGATCAAAAATCTTCATAGAGGCAACAAAAAATACTGCCCATACAATAAATACTAAAATAATCATGATGAAAGGACCAAAGCCCCACGAATTCATCATTATAAATTCTGCACCATTGCTTACCATTTCAATCAGTGTATTCATTTTAGCTTTCTCTTATGGTTTCAATAAAATCAGTATAATCTATTATGACAACACTATCAAGCTTTATTTGACCATGAAAACAAAAAACCACCCGGAGGTGGCTTCTTTTTTAAAGTAATATTTACGCTTTTTCCATTTACCATTAGCACAAAGCGTTGACCGAACAACTGGTTTTTTAAAGCGCCATACTATCCTGCTGATATCCCATCTCCAGCTTAAATAAATTGTAATTTCCTTTTTTACTTTGTAGTAAGCTCTGTAAAATACACTTACAAACTTAAAAACAACAGACACGATTATTATAGATACAATCACCGGAATAATAATGACATAAAAATAATAAGTAGCAAAATAAGTTAAAAAATCTATAATGTTGTTGAGCATTTTATAACTTCCTTCCGCTAGTTGATAACGATAGCATACTTTTTAATGACAATATCATCAAGCTTTATTTTATCATTAAAACAAAAAACCACCCGAAGGTGGTTTTTTCATTTCTTACATCGCTTCGAGTTCTTCACCTTCACGACGACCGCGAACGGTCTTGTTCAGCTTTTTATTATCACGCTTACCATTCAGTTGCTCACGAGCAGCTTTTTTAGAATTACCAAATTTCTCAACGCGATTAGAAGATGAACCTTGCATTTTTCTTTTCCTTTACTTTCAGTTTATATTCAGGCTTATTGCCTCTCAATGAATACAGTATATGACAACATTGAGTTCTGCACAAGTCTTTTTTCGTTTTTCTTACCAAACTTTTAAAAAATTTCCAATATATAATACTATCGCCAATTCTACAGCATGAATTGCTATAATCTGAACATATCGATTTTTTATAAGAGACATATTTTCCTCTTTATCTGATCAATAAAAAACAAAGGTGTCTTTTAACCATATACCAGAATATCTTCGATATCAGTATATTTGAAATGATACTCATGGTTGTCATAACGACGACTTTCATAGATACCAGAGAACAATGTATCATTGAAGTGTGATACAATCTCTACTGTTTCACCGTCTTTCATTTTTAAAAGTGTGCCTGTACCTTCTGGTAGACTTTTGTAGGTTTCAATATTTTCGTTATCCACTTTTTTATCTCTATGTAAGGAATAAGTTAGATTATAGCCTTAATCTAACTCATGCACAAGTTTTATTTTTTTCCATAAAATGATTCGCAGTTTTTTATTACTACATCAACTGTATTAGAACCTCCTGCAGGGAGATTTGTCAACGAGACTTTTTCTTTTAGATTGCTTACAGAATAATCTTGTAACAATAGACCAATAGTTCCGCTTAAAAATGGACTCGATAAGACACTAATACCAGTAAAGTTCAATATTACTTTATCCTCAGTAGTAACAGCTTCTTTTAGCAATGGATACACAAGTGATGCTGATTCATAAGAAACTGCGTATTTCGCATTAATCAAATCTTTTATCATTATTTCTTTCATTTATACCTCTCTATTTTTATGACGATATGAAACCATATATTTGATTATATTATCTTCATCATCAATTTCAATTTCTAAATATTCTATTTCCACTATGATTTTCTCATGTTATGATAAGCTCCAATACATTCTTTTTTACTATAACCTTCCCCACTTTCTTTCATCATATCATCTGAAATCAGCCTTTTCATAAAAATATTTAAAACTTCTTCTTGTAACTTTTCTAAGAAATATTCTTCCCCATGAATAGACCACAGCTTTTCCCCGTCTTGATCTCCTTCATCTCTGTAATATTTTATTGAAAATAAATTCACCTCTGGATATAGCGTGGAATGATTATTATCTCTGTTTAATACAAGGTATTCTTCATAACCTACATTAAACCAAATTCTTAATGAATCTTTTTCTTCTTCTAAAACCTTTTTTAGCTTACTTTTCAATCCTAATAGTTCTTTTATAAAAATTTCTTTCATATTACTCTCCATTAAAAAATGAAAAAGGCCGCTATGGTAAGCAGCCCTTTATTTTTATATTTTAACCTAAAGAATGTTCTTCAAAAATCTTGTTTTCTACCTTATTCACATCACCGGAAGTAAACAGTTCTTTCGCATAAGCATAGGCTTCACTATAAAACCCTTTTACTGTCTTATCTGAACCAACTACAACCTGATAAGCATTACCATCAGACGTATAATCGATAACAGCATTCTTAGACATTTCTTTTTCCTTAGTTCGTTTCAGTAAGAATATTATATGACAACATTACCTCTATTACAAGCTTTTTTAGATATCTGAAAAAATAAGCATTTGTGTTTTCAGAAGACTATCCGCATTATTTTTCATTTCTTCACGAATTTCATCCATAACATCAAAATGGCAATCTTCACCGATCAGATTTTCAGTAATTTCACTCAAACCTTTCTGATGCTTTGAAAACAAATCAATCAAAAGAATGCGATCTGCTACACTGAATGTTGGAGCTGTTTTGTTTTTATCAAATTGACTTTCGAAAAAAATCTCAATACGTTTCAGCAGACCTTTTGCCGATTCTTCTTTTTCTTGACTTTTTTTCACATAACTTTTTACTTTATCAGCATCTTTAATATAACCGATTGTTTTCCAATGATCCGCTTTCAATTTCTCAACAAAACTGTTTACCATTGTGCTAATATTTTTAATATCTTCAACCAGAATTTTGTCAGACATGAGATACAACCTCTTTATTAAGTATGTGCTATTATAACAAACAACGACTATGAAGAACAACCTACTTACGACCTCATAAAGCAAATAAGTCGGTCTATTTCTTCACACAAGGTCGGCTCTACAGCTTTCAAAACATTGTATGCTGTTTCGTTTGATTTTATTTTTGATACCAGATCAAAAAGCTCTGGAGCAATAACCATAACTTTAGCGTTATTTTTTAGCTCTTCTTTCTTTTCTGGTGTGGTAGTATCTTCCATTTCCATCAACACTTGAGCTATTGCGCCATGCGCCGGAGAAGATATACTCACATGTTGGTCTAACCAGCCTTCTCCAATAAACCATTTACCTTTAGTACCTTTAAATTCATTCATAGGATTAAGCCGCCTGTTTTTCTTTATAATGCTTTAACACCATCCAGTCGATGCCTTCTTTTTTCAATCGTTCTAACGAAATAGGATGCTTCTCCCCATCATAAATAAATGGTCTGCCATCTTTTTTAAAATGGTAAACTTTATGAATTTTCTTTCCACGCTTCAATACATACTTGTGCGAGCAATAAATATGAAAGTTAGCTGGCATGGATTTTTTCCTTTTTCGTTTTCGTTTTCAATAAAAACAGTATAGACTTTAATGACAACAAGAACAAGCTTTTTCTTACCATATAAGCGAAAAACCGCCCGGAGGCGGCTTTAGATTGTTTAACCTATCACACTTGTTCAAAAATAAAGTTAAAATCAGAGCCAGCACTAAGATCTTTAAAATCTACTCCATCAGCTCCAAAATAGAAGCGACCGCGATCAACAGACAGACTCACTCCTTTATGGTCTACACTATAATCTCCAGCGGATAAATCATCAAGCACTGTTTTACCATCAATATAAACCGCACCACGACCACCATCATATGATGCTTCTACACACTTCACCCCTTTAGGTAAATTACCTTCAATCTGTTTTTCATACTCATAACAGTTCAAACTACTATAATCTGTATACTTTACTTTGATCATCTCTCTTTCCTTATTTATAAGACCGCTTATGCTATCTTGCTATTTGTTATACAGCAAAAAAATCTACTGACTTCAGTTTGCTACGATTTTTCTCAATCAACTCACGAACAGCCGGATTTGGATGAGGCGTAAAATACTTATCAGCAAAACGATGCGCTTCTCTCTCCGTCAGCTCAGCATCATCTCCATAATAAATACCACTACCAGTCATACCACGAGATAGATGATGAATAGCAAACTGACGACCACCAATCGTATCAATATAGCGAATGATGAATGCACTCATAAAACCGCCCGGCTCACCTTCCACACCAAGCTCAATAGATTTAATATCACCAGCTTTAAGGGACGCTAAACCTGCTTTCAGATCAAATTTCGTTTCCATTTTTTTACCTTTAAAAGTGAATTACTATCTAATGTTGTCATTATATCAACTTCCGACAGCAATGCAAGCATTTTTTAATCATTACCTATATCATCAAAAGAAAAACCGCCCGGAGGCGGCTTAATCTACATAGACATCTACAATTTTTTGACCTTTGGCAAGTTTACCTCGATCATCAAAGTTCAGATAAACAAAAGTTGCCTTTTTCTCTTTTTCATCAAACGTTGCTGAATGAAAACCTGTCGCATCTTTAATAGCGAGTTGTCCAGCTAACTGAGCTTCAAAATCTTCCGTATCAGTAGCGAAAACACTCATTTGAATACCTTTTACAATTTTCATTTATTTTCCTTTCTCTTTTATGATTATCAATAACTACTTTTACAGTATTACTTTATAGACCTTTATTTTACCAAAACATCTTACTCTGCACAACTATTATTTACTTTTTTGTTCAGGTAATCTATTTTCCTTTCCACTTCCTCTTTAAAGTCTTTTTTTGCTTGCTCTTTATCTCTGTAAACAACATGATGCATATATCCATCTTTTAAATTTCCATCATTACCTACATTTAACCTTAACTCTTTTCCGTTTACTTCAAACACTCCACTAAAACTTACTTTATTACTATCATGTATCATGTAGTTTAAACGAGTTATAATGCCTTCATAAACACCTTCTTCTAAAAAATTTCTCTCGTTTACTACAACATAAATCTTATCTCCTTCAGATAAATCTGGATACTCAATATTGTAAGTTTTATTTGTATCAAGCATTAATACATCTTTATTCGATATTGCTTCTATATTTTTATTAATCCTTTCCTCTATCTTCTTTAAACTCGCTGTCGCTCCTTGATAATCAGAATACATTTTACTTTTTCTTTTTAATATTTTTTTCAGGAATGGTAGAGAATCATAATGTGATACAACTTTTTTTAACACTTCAACTTTCTCTAACTCTCTTGATTTCTCTTTTTCTATAAAAGATAATCTTGCAAGCTCTACTGTCTCATACGTATCAAATGGAATGTAATCTGTTTTAAAATGCTCTTCTATTCTATAATTATTTAAAACGTTAACAAAATATACTATGCCAAACTTTCTCTTCATTTCTTCATGCGTATAGAACATAATATCCCCCTATTTTATCATATGATAATATCATAACATATTCCTTTATTTTTTTCAAAAAAAAATCCACCCGTAGGTGGACTTTTTAACTTTTAACTATTTTATTACCACATTAGATCTCTTGTGATTGTCTCTTTCTCTTCAAGAACCGCATCTTTATATTCACTAAAGACATATCTTTCTGCTTCATCATATGTTTTGAAGTCTCGCTCTGTTTCAAAACGCCCAAACATAGAATCCAGAATAACAGTTTCTTTTTTCCAGTAGGGAAAAATCCAGATAAATTTACATTCCTTTTCTACCAAATATTTAGAAGAACCATCATCGTAGTTTACTTCAACAATACGTAAGGTAGTAGCCATGAGTTTGCCTTCTTTTCACTGATTAGTTTATGTATTCATTATAATGACAATACGATATTCTTGCAAGCTTTTATTTTCTTGCTGGTGGATTAATTTCCATCCAATCAGTAACCTTATCTGGATCTACAAAACAATTACCTACTTTTAATAATGGTGTTTCATATCCCGAATCTTTTACTTCAACATATTCCATATATTCTTCTCCAGAACGTGTCTCTGCTCTAACCATTATCTTTTTTCCTATTGGAAAGCTCTTATCTTTCTTTTTTACCCATTCCATAACATCACCTTTTTATAATTAAAAAAAGACTGCCCGAAGACAGTCTGTTATATTTTATTTTTCTAATACTTCATACTCTACGCCCCATAGTCTTTTACACCATGAAACATTCTCATATTTACTACAAAAATTACTCCACATTCGATGAGGATTACCGTTTAACTCTGTGACTTCTGTAATTTCTCCTACACGTACAAAAGAAGTATTTGATTTCGTAATTTTTACTTTCATGATGTATTCCTATTTCTTTTCAATGAAATGAGTATACATCGTTATGACAATAAAAACAACTTTTATTTACTCTCTCCAGTTAGGAGTTTCTTCATCTAAGATTTCAATCAAGTCATAACCTAAACTTGCAACATTTCCTTTAACCAACCTTTCTATAGCATCTTGATCTTCACTTTGGATTTTTATTGTAAAATCTGAAAACTTACAATGGTAGAAATCATTAGGTTTAAAACTGTCTTTTAAAATAATTTCTGGATTCTTATCGTACAATATTTTTAAGTCTTCTTCACTTACAATAAAAGAACCATGATAATAACTTTTTTCATCTCTTTTATGAACTACTGATACGGCTATCATTTTATTCATCTAGATACCCTTATTTTTGTATAATATAGATTTTGATTTACCATTAAAATAACAGCTTTCTTTTTCCCAATAAACTTCTGGTATCACATGTTTATTTGGTCTTATGATTAATAACTTTTCTGAAATAGTGGATAGACCATAAAGAAAGGTATTTAAATATGTCTTTTCAACGAGATCTATAGCATAACTCATTATTATTATATCTACTTTAGGAATATCAAATATACCTTTTGAAATATCTTCAAATGTATATCTCAAACATTTTTCTTTGGTTTCTTTTTCATAACGCTCATACATATAAGCGTCACAACCTAAAATATTTCCTTTTGATATTAAATTTTTGTTTTTTAAATATTTCGTGACGAGACCATCTCCACAAGCCATATCTAAAACAGTCTCGTATTTATTATCCCAATGATATAACAAGCAATCCTCTACAAGCTTTTGATGAGGATTCATATAAGCTTCGCTTTTTACTTTATAAAACTCTGCAATACCTACTTTGTTATATTCATCTCTTATTTTCATATATTGTATTCTTTAATAAATTCATGAATATCATTTTCTGTTTGACATTCTTTTGTAGCTATATGAGGACCACCATCTATACTGGCACTTATTTCAACTTTTTCTGGACTAATTTCTTTTACGTCAAAATATACGCGATCATAATATATTTCATCTTCGAATTTTAAAATTATTCTCTCAGCTTTTTCTATCAATGTCATTATATATTCCTCTAATTTACTGTTCCATGAACCCTATTATATCGGTGGCTTTATTTTTTATTTATTCATAAAAATATGATTCATTTGTTGGCATATATTCTTCAGGAATATCTTTTACCAACACTTTTTTTACTTGACGCTCTAATAGTTCATTACCTTCTGAATAGAGATCTTTAAATATAACATTTTCTGTTTTATTAATAACATCTCTTAATGTGATTTCTTTATCTAAGAAAGATGTTAGCGTTTCATCTTCTACAGGAATAACACACCAACGATTATCTGTAGCAGTGTTATCTACCCATAAAATTAAAAATAGAGAACCATCTTCTTTTTTGTAGGTAGAAAGGAGAGGACCATCAAAATAGATCAAGTCATCAACTCTTATCAATAAATCGCTTTTTACATTATCACCTTTTAGCTCTAACATTTTCTTTTCCTATTTTATTTATAGACAAAGCCACCTGCTGGTGGCTTATTTATTTTTTAACTCTTCAACCTTAAGCATAACATCATTCATTAGACTAAGAACTTGCTGAGACTCTTCTAAACTTCCAACAAGACCCGAACTTTGAGTGATATGCCATTCAGCTTTTAAAAAACGATTACTTACAGCTATTACTGTTTTACCATCCAAGATACCAACAACTCGATATCCTTCATCATTCTGTTCTACTTCAATTTCTTTTTTCATTTTATACTCTCTAAACATAACAGTTTATATTATAAGCAATCACGACTTTGAGTACAACTTTTTTATTTACTTAAATCCACTTCATATCCAGACAAGATGAACATTGGATCAGGTTTATTCATGTGTACACCTAATCCAAAATTATTATTAACAGTACTATACGTCCCTTCCGAAATTAATTTGTTTGTAATTAATGTTGGGTTTATAACTTTTTCAAATTCCTTTATTATTGAGTAATACTCCACTCCTTTTATTTTACTTCCTTCTCTTTTACGCACGTATAAAGAACCTATCTCTTTTTCAATTTCCTTTAAGAGTTCATCTTTTGTTATTTCGCTTTTTAGGAATAGCTCTTTAAAATAAGAAGGCATTGAGTTTGGAAGCTCTACACTGTAACCAAAAAAACTATGTCCACTTTTTTATATTTTAATTCTTCCTCATATTCTTCTTTTCTTTTTTTCATATCTTCAAGAATGAGGCTAACATTACCATGTGGGGAGGATAAACTTTTTAAAATATCTGAATATGCTATAACAGTCATCTTTCTTGCTCCTTTATTTTTTTTAGTATAACACTTCCCTAGAGCATGTACAACAATATTTTTTTACCTTTATGGTTATTCCATCCCTCCTTATTATATCTTACTCTTTTTATCTGTTACAAGCTTTTTATTTTTTATTTTATCCTTAAATAGGATGATAACGATTTTTATTTTTGCTACAATGTGTAACGATGGGATATCTTTTACTAAGTGATGTATAGTAGCAACCCTTTTAACTTTTTATTTACAAAATAAATATTGATTTAAAAATAACCTTACTCTAAAATATAAGCACAGACAAACATTATTGAGGCTACCAATATGCAATACTATTACTCTAATGATAACCACTCTTTTTTTTATTTTGACTTTTATGATGCTGATGTTTTTAAAAAGTTGAAAAACCCTCTTCACTCTTCAAAAGAAGAACTTCTTAATTTTATTAAATCTAAAGAAAAAACATCTATAACTAGTGAAGAACTTATCGTTGCTAAAAATATTTATAAAACACGTAGCGGATTCCAGCTTCATAATATTTTTATTGGAAGTGTTATACCTGTTAACTATGATGAAATTGTTTCTGTTATTGAAAACTTTTAATTAAAAAAGGCTGCTCAAGCAGCCTTTTATTTATTCTTTATTATTTATTTTATCTTTATTTTCTTTTTCAAGCTCCATATATTTTTCTATTTCTCTACTTTGTTCTTTTATTGTGCTATTTAACGCCTCTACAACATCATCATCCCAAAACTCTATATCGATATCTATAGCATCTAGTAATTCTTTCAATGTCATGCTACTTTCAGATAAATATCTATCTTCTATTTTTTCATGAGATACTATATCGTTTTTTTCTTTATTCGCCTTATCTTGATATTCAACATATCTATCATTCATTATTTCTATTGGTAAGTCATAAATATTTATTATTTTTTCTGTTGATAATGAGTACGATTTATTATCGTTATTTATTTTACCTCTAGCATAACAATCTATTCTTACTTCTATATCTGGACTTTCTTTGTATATTCTAACAAACCTAGCTTTTGTTATTTTAAACCCATTTAATGTTGATACGCTATTATCATCTTCTACTATATTCTGCTCTAACAGAGTTAACTCACTTTTTCTTACATTAAAAGTTTTTCCAATTATTATTTTTTCAAAACCTTCCTCACTCACAACTTTAAAACCTATATTTTGAGTTATACGTAAAAAATCTCTAAAAGATGTATAAAGTAAATTAAGATAAGGATAGTTAGTTAACATTCCCCTAAACTTTCTCATGGTAAAATTTTTAGCTATGTCTCCATGAAAGCTAACCGGATAGTCAAGATATGTTAATACACTTTCTTTATCTATTATAATATCGGAATCACTATCTTCATCGTATATATAAAATAAACACTCATCTAAATTAAAACTCAACATATTAACACCTCTTTGGTATTCACCGTTTTAGCCGCTGGTGCGGAATAATTACTATAATGATCGTCGCCTGTTATATTTTTATTCTATTTAATATTTTTCTCTTCTTTCATTTTAAAAAAATCATCTATTTCTTTATCAGTTAAAAAATCTAACTCCATATTTAATGTAGTCATAAAATCATTTAAACTAACGTCATCATCGTATTCTTTTATCAACACCTCAACATCATTTAAAATATCAAATACTCGATTGATGCCATATCTAATACTGACTCTATATAAATCATTTAATTTTACAAATGTTGTTGCATATTCTACTCCATTATTAACAACATATAAGTTATCAATTTTTTTATTTCCTTCTATATGCTCAACCACTCTCATCATATAATCAATGTGATTATATTTTTCATTTATTAAATTTTCACCTCTTACAACCAATTCTTTTAAATATTTATATTCTTCTAATAAGGATGGATATGATAATAAAATACCTCTAACATCTTCCAATGTTATTTCTTTTTTTAATAGACCATCTTTATTTACAAAAAATGGCTCATCTATATATTTTAATATTTCTTTATCATTAAGAATAACTCCACTTTTTGTTATTCTATCTTCTATTATTTCTAACATATAACCATCTCCTATATTTTTACTTAAGCTTACTTCATTTATTTATAACTTTCAATAAAAAAGGCCACTTCCTAGTGGCCTTTCTTTTTATGCTGGTATTAGATAACCACCATCTTTGAATCTAACTTTTTTTCCTTTTAGCCATTTATTAGACTCAACTTCATATTTTATTTTATAACCATTTGTTTTTATATATCTATCTATATTTGCTACATCATCGTCTGGTATGTTTATAGCTCCAACATGAGAAGCTCCTTTTACATCCCACTTAGATGTTCTGTCAAAACAAATAGATGCTCCATTTATAATACATCCCTCATATATGGAACCATTATTCATAGTTAAAACAATCTTACTATTTATATCATTATTGATGTCGCCTTTTAGATATTGATTTTTTATGTTTATTTCAACATTGTTTGGCGTTGATGAAACCATATTTATTAATTTATTATTTTCATTTTTTATTTTCACCTTTTCTAATCTTATTAAAGCAGATGCGTTATCAACATTGAATGTGTAATCATTTTTTACTGCTAAATAACCTTTAGATATATTTAGTATAGCTCTTTCTTTTTCGGGAAGAACATTAACTATTTTTATTCCTTCATTCCCTTTCATATTATTATCTTTTAAAACAACATTGTTTCCACCTTCTAATAAACCTATTGGAGATGATAAAGTTTCGATATCGGTATTTTCTATTATCATATTACCAGCACTATAAAAAGCGGGTGATAATTCACCTGTTGTAAAAATATAACCTTTATTATTTATTAAAGTTCCTTTATTACTACTAGCTATACCAATAGAATGTTTTCCATTAGTGTTTATTGCTATATTATTAGATATTATTTTAGAACTATCAGCAGATTCCAGACCAGTTGAATCTTCATTATTAGTTTCTATAATTGTTTCATTTATTACTGCTTTACTATTTAAACCTGAAACGTATACACCCTTTGCTCCCAAACCATTTGTTTTTATATTAGAACGGTAAACATTTAAAGATCCTTTGTCTTTTACTAATAAGCTAGAGTTTAAACCTGTAGTGTTTGATTGAAATAATGAAGACGTGTTTCCTTTTTTATTTATTCTAGCTTTTTCTATATTTAAATTACTATCTGTAACATAAAAAACAGAAGCATTATCTTTTATTGTAGTAAATAAATCCTCTTTAACTAAGTCATTATTATTTATTTCATAAACACCATTTGCTTCTATTAACGGTATAACAGCTATATTTTTTTCATTAAAACTTAGAGGTTTTGTTATCTCTATATTATTTTTAGAATCTTGACTATCTATATGATTATTTAGATTCGCTTTGTTTACATATGCAAGGCTGACTCCTGAATATAAAGCTGAAGATATTAATAGGCCACTACCTATACTCCAAGCCAATAACTTTCTTTTTGCTTTCATATTTATACATCTCCTCTTATTATTTCTAACTACCTTATACATTATTTAAAAAAGTATTTAAAGCGTAATTTGTCTTATTCACACATTTTCCACACTTCTAAAAAATACTTTTATTTTACTTTTATATATGATATCATTCTTTATAATGGAATAGTATAGATTTTTCCTATATAGACTATATATTGAGCATTCACTCTTTTTTCACATTTCAAAATTGTATTTTTCTTTTTTTTATATTACTATTACTCACAACAACTAATAACAATATCGTTTTTAGTTAAGATAAGTTAAAGGAGTTAATTATGAACGCTCATGTAGATTTTTTGAGTGCAGAAAAAAATATAGAAGCTATTGATGTTTTATTTAATAAAATAGATAGTCTTGGTGGATTTTTTGATTTTTCGTTTCTTGCTAATAAATTAAATATTAGTGAAGACAAAATCAAACAAGAAATAAAAGATGGTAAGCTATTATCCATAAATAGAAATGGTGCAGAGCTTATACCATCATTCCAATTTTCTGCTTTTAAAAAACTTCCTTATCTTGAAGACGTTCTTTTACAAATGTCTGATGTGGATAATATAAGTAAGATAGTATTTTTGATTTCTGATATCGATGTATTAGATGACTATCCTGCACATATATTGAAAAAATCTCCAACAGAGGATGTTGTAAATACAATTTTGAGAAAAGCCTCACTTCTAAACAATAAATAAAAACATAAGCGGGAACCCAATCCCGCTTTTTTTATTCCCATAATTTAATCCTGCTCGGTTTTTATTCGCTGGTGCGCGTAAATATAGAATAAGTGGTGTCGCCTGTTAGTTTTTCGTTTATATTTTATATTTTCATAGTCTTTATTATTAATATTTTTTTATTTTTTATGATGAAAACCATTTATTTTTTTATTTTCCTATAAAAACAGTATAATAAAATAGATATTTATTAAATCTACAACCGATAGTATCATTATTTTTTTCACACACCTTAAATAAAATGATATCTTTTATAGAAATAATTTCATTATTATTAAAATAAATACTTTTTT
>OKEV01000058.1_pt1 | contig 76511 bp, 65 predicted proteins | sample 1611141 | NCBI WGS metagenome assembly OKEV01 (sample SAMN04436713, study PRJEB24849) | human gut metagenome | biome: human gut; feature: NICU; material: stool | host: Homo sapiens | place: USA: Saint Louis, MO | collected 2010-08-30
CACGCTTATCGCGTTGAGGAGGCGCATCTTACGCCCCTCACTTCGAAAGTCAAGCAGTTGTTTTCGCTTTTCTTTCGGCGCCCACCTCATCAGGAGGCTAGCTCATCAGTTCGGCGTGGTCCGCCGTGCTGGTAGGGGCGCATTATAGGGAGCCGCGCCGTGATGACAAGGGCTTTTTCACCGAAAAGAACCGTTCGCTCAGATATACAGCAAAGCGGTTCTATTTCGTTCGCATCACCACCATTTCGGGCTGTCATTGGATTTAAATTGAACATTTGAAAAGCCACTTTATAATTGGCTTTTCAAATGTCCAATTAAGGTTTTATTCATGCACCAGATCCTGGATAGCCGCAAAGAGGAGAGAATCGTTCCTCTGTTCCGCCTCGGGTTTCGGCCTTTCTTCCTGTTCGGCGCCTTGTTCTCGGCTTTGGCAATGCTGGGCTGGCTGGGGCAGCTCAACGGCTGGTTCGCTCTGCCCGGGATTGCCAACCCCATCTGGTGGCATGCACATGAAATGCTGTTCGGCTTTGGTGCCGCCATAGTGGCGGGTTTTCTGCTTACCGCCGTCCAGAACTGGACTGCTCACCCAGGTGTACGCGGTTGGCCGCTGGCACTGGTCATGGGATTGTGGGCCATCCCGAGAGGCCTGCTCCCCTGGTTTGGAGAAAGCAATGTCACTCTGATGGTCATGGACCTGGCCTGGTTGCCCCTCTGTACGTGGTTTCTCGCCAGACCCATCATAGTGACGCGCCAGTGGCGCAATCTCTTTTTTGTTCCCCTGCTTCTCGTGTTGACCCTGCTCAATACCGCTTGCTGGCGGTGGCATGCCGAATGGCCATTGGTGGAACATATCCTGCTTGCAACCGTGCTCCTCTTCACGACCCTGATTGCCGTCATGGGGGGACGTGTCATTCCCTTCTTTACCGCCAGAGGCACTGGGGCGGAAAAAGCACCCCCACTGCCGTGGCTGGAGCGCATTGCCCTCGCGTCTCTGTGGCTCATCCTGCTGCTCTGGTTAGTGCTCCCGACACAGTGGGTCATCGGAATCCAGATGTTCCCTCTATATATAGTGGCGGCAGGGGCTCACCTCTACAGGCAGCTGCGCTGGCGACCCGGAACCACGGTGGCCCACCCCCTGCTGTGGTCGCTTCACCTGGCCTACCTCTTTATCCCACTGGGGCTGACCGCCCTGGCGGCACGCACGGCTGGCTGGCCGATTGCCTTGTCACTGGCCAGCCATCTGTTCAGCGCGGGCAGCATGGGGGCAATGATCCTCGCGATGATAGCCCGTGTATCCCTCGGACACAGTGGCAGAACCCTGCAGATAGGACGCAGGATCACGGCGGCATTTGCACTGGTGATCCTGTCCGCGCTGTTGCGGGTCTTGCTCCCTCTCTTTTGGCCAAATCTCACCCTCACGGGATGGAACCTCAGCGGATGGAGCTGGGTTGCCGCCTACGGTCTGTTCATCTGGGTTTATACCCCCATACTGACCAGTCCCAGGGCGGATGGCCGCCCCGGCTAATCATCGCGTGGCCATGGACGGATAGTGGATCAGATTGTGGAAGATGGCGGGAGCGACCCCAAGATTGCGATAGCCATGGGTACGGTCCGCTGCAAACCGGACTGCCTCACCCTGATCGAGGGAACGCCACGCTCCGTCCACCAGTACCTCCATCACACCGCTGATGACGATGACATGTTCGGTCACTCCGGGTTCATGGGGTTCTGACTCCCGCTGGTATCCAGGTAGCAGGGTCAGTTCGAACAACTCGAAACCAAAGCGGGCCTCATAGGGGAAAAGCGGGGCAACCTGCATCCCCTCTCCCGCCGGCTGCTGTCGAATATCATCGGCAATACGGTATACCGTCTCTCCCTGTGCCGCTGGTGTCGGCTCAATGAAACTGGAGAAAGAGACCCGAAAACCGGTGGCAATCTTCCACAATGTTGCCACCGTCGGACTGGATTCACCTCGCTCGATCTGTCCCAGCATGGCCTTGCTCACCCCCGTTTCACGGGCGGCCATATCCAGGCTCCATCCTCTTTCAGTGCGCAGCCCTTTCAATCGCTGGGCCAGATAGCGACTCATCTCCTGCATCTGTTCTCCGATTTCTTCGAGCCATATTGTGCGCCATAACGCACAGCGTTATAGTCCAAACCACATTGTACGCAATAGCGCACAAGCTATCAGCATCCACAAGGAAGTTTCCCATGCCCCTAGCCCTCCCCCACATGGTCGCGGGACTCATCGCCGTATTGGTGGGTTACACGAGTTCTGTCGTCTTGATCATCCAGGCCGCCACGGCCGCCGGTGCCGATGCAGCCCAGGTCTCTTCCTGGCTATGGACACTGGGTATCGGCATGGGGGTCAGCTGCATCGGCCTCTCCCTTTATTACCGGGTGCCTGTCTTGACGGCCTGGTCCACCCCGGGTGCCGCCCTGCTCATCACCAGCCTGGGGAACTTCAGTCTGGCTGAAGCCATCGGCGCCTTCATCATCTCTTCACTGCTGATCACCCTCTGCGGTATCAGCGGCTGGTTCGACAGGCTGATGCGTCACATTCCCGCCCCACTGGCGGCCGCCATGCTGGCTGGAGTCTTGCTCAGGTTCGGGCTGGATCTCTTCAAGGTGGCACCGCAAGATCCTTTGCTGCTTGGCACCTTGCTACTGGCTTTCTTGCTGGGTCGCCACCTCTGGCCCCGCTACACCATGGTGCTGGTCCTGGCTGCCGGCATGCTGCTCTGCACCCTGAGGGGCGAGCTGCAACTCAACGAGGTTTACTGGCAACTTTCCACCCCGGTCTGGGTCTCGCCAGCCTTTTCCATCGACGCCCTGCTCGGCATCGCACTCCCGCTCTTTCTCGTTACCATGACCTCGCAAAACATGCCGGGCATTGCCATCCTGCGCGCCCACGGCTATCAACCGGCCACTTCTTCCCTGATTGGCTGGACCGGATTCATCGGCGTGCTGCTGGCACCGTTTGGCGGCTATGCCTTCAACCTGGCCGCCATCACTGCCGCCATCTGCATGGGCAAGGAAGTGGATCACGATGTCACTCGACGCTGGCCTGCTGCCGTGTGGGCTGGATGTTTCTACCTGCTCACAGGCTGTTTCGGTGCCACCGTGGTTGCCCTGTTCAGCGCATTCCCTGCGGTGCTGGTCACCTGCGTGGCCGGGCTGGCGCTGCTCGGCACCATAGGCAGCAGCTTGCACAGCGCCTTGCAGCAGGACGAGGAGCGGGAAGCCGCGCTACTGACTTTCCTCGTGACTGCCTCGGGGATCACCCTGCTCGGGGTCGGGTCTGCCTGCTGGGGATTGCTGATCGGAGTGACATTGCATCAAGTCAACCGGCTCCGCGCCTGACCTGACCATCTGGGGAGACTCCAGTGAGACGCAGCACATAATCCTGAGAAGAGCGTTCACATATGAACCTTATTCCTTTCTAGTGACAAAACGGCGCAGATCCTTCCCGACAAGCGCCGTTGTCAGACTCAATACTGGAGAACGAAGATGAGGAATCAGGCTGTCATTTTGTTACTGGCACTGCTGGGCGCCACCACGACCCAGGCTGCCGACACCGATCGGGAGCTGGCACGCCAGCTCGCGCTGCAGCAGAAGAACCTGCTGCCACTCCTGCACAATCAGGAATACCAGAGCCCGCTGCCCAACCTGCTGCCAAAGGCCAGCCCGCGTCTGAAGCGCCAGGCTCGGGATGCCAACCAGGCGGCCATCAGTCGGCAAGGGCTGGATGGCGAGGTCAGGGAACTGATGCAACTGCGGCTGGCCAATCCGGATCAGGCGGATGCACTGCAACAAGGGGTTGAGCCACTGGTTGCCTACATACCAAGTGGTGACGAAAAGAGCTGGAGCGCCATCGAGGCGTTCGACAGCGCCGGCAGCCCGATCTATCTCGATGTGAACCAGCCGCCGGCGCGGCCGGTACTGGTGGTGGAGGCCGATCCGGTAAAAGCCAAGAATGCCGGCCTGAAGGTGATGCGAAAGGCGCTGGCTGCCGCCGACATGCAGGTGACGCCCCGTGCCACCAGCAACACCACGCCCCTCAAGACCAGCATTCTCAAGAAGATCAGGCTCAACGATGATCAGGAGCCCTGGCTGCTGGGCGCCGCCGAGGTCTATGCCGTCGTGGCCGGGGTCAATCCTGGCAGGGACGAGCCCGTGGTAGATATCGTCGACATGCCCTATCTCGACTACGACAACACCGACTACACCCCCAACCAGATCCTGGTCTATTGGGATCGCTACCGCTGGGGAGCCGTCGACGTGGTCATGATGGAGCAGGATGACAACGTCAATTACAAGGAGCTGAGTGCCCTCCTGATTGACGCACTCAAACTCGGCTTCACTGCGGGCGGCGTACCCGAGGCCCTGCCCTTCCTCGACCTCGGCGGTCGTATTGTCAAGGCACTTCCGGACTCCTGGATGACCAACAACGACGACTACCTCGACACCTTCTATACCCTGGAGCAGGACCAGAGCTATCACCAGTATCCCGGTGCTGCCGGCAATGCAGTCATCGATCTCGAGCCCAGGGAGATCCAGCCAACCCGGCCCTGACTGTCGCTCAAAACAAAAAGCCAATGAGAAGACTCATTGGCTTTTCTGTATCAGAGCCGCGGATCAGGCCTGACCTTTCGGCCTCACACCCAGTGTGTGACAGATGGCATAGGTCAGCTCTGAGCGGTTCAGGGTATAGAAGTGGAAATCCTTCACCCCTTCCTGACTCAGCACACGCACCTGGTCGATGGCAATGCTGGCTCCCACCATGTTGCGCGTCATCTGATCGTTTTCCAGCCCTTCGAAACGCTGGTGCATCCAGCGCGGGATTTTCACGTTGGTGAAACCGGCAAACTTGGCCAGGGTCTGGTAGTTGGAGACCGGCAGTATCCCCGGCACGATCTCCGCATCGATACCGATGGCGGCGCAGCGATCCCGAAAACGCAGATAGGTCTCCACATCGAAGAAGAACTGGGTAATGGCCCGGTTGGCACCGGCATCTATCTTGCGCTTGAGGTTCAGCAAGTCGGATTGCGCACTGCGAGCCTCGGGGTGGCCTTCCGGATAGGCGGCGACCGAGATATCGAAATCGGCTTCGGATTTGAGCAGGGCGACCAGGTCGGTGGCATACATGTCAGGCTTGTCGAGACCGGGAGGCAAGTCTCCGCGCAGGGCCACGATGTGGCGAATGCCGCTATTCCAGTAGTCACGGGCAATGGTGCGCAACTCGTCACGGCTGGCGTCGATACAGGTCAGGTGCGGGGCGGCGATGAGGCCGGTACGCTCCTTGATGTCCTTGATCACCTTGTGAGTGCGGTCCCGGGTGCCCGAGTTGGCGCCATAGGTCACAGAGACGAATTTGGGCTCCAGCACCTGCAGGCGCTCGATGGACTGCCAGAGGGTGTTCTCCATCCCTTCGCTGTTGGGCGGGAAAAACTCGAAACTGACCGATATGTCGCCACCCAGATCCGCCAAACTCTGGTTGAGTGCCTCAACCTGACGCGCGCTGTGAAATCCCATCTGCTCTCTCCCTGTCCTGCAACCCATTCCTTCACGCCAAAACGGATGTTTGGACGTCTAAACGTCTTTCTATCTTTATGAGAAAATGGATCAAAGTCAATACCGATTTGTCAGCGACAAGGGGGATTGCCGATTTTTTTATTTTGCAATTCAACCTAAGTAATGAGCGACCCCATCCCAAAATGCTGTCAGGCACGCTATGATGCGGGCGGATCGTCCTGGACGTTCTGAATCTGCGTGTGATTGTTTGGCCGGGTTTCCCGGCCTTTTTTTAACTTCTTTCCCCGCCTGCCGATAAGCAATTCAAGCGTTTGCAGGAGCCCCATCATGGAAGATCACCCCGGTTTTGCCACCGATCTGCTGTTCGATCGCTATCAGGGCGAGGTGACGGATCATGATGCGTTCTGGACCGTGCGCACCCCGGGCTCTCCAGACTACTACTTCGGCAACTACCTGTTGCTGCCCACCCCCCCAAGCGATCGTGACAAGGGCTGGCTCGAGGCCAGTTTCGACAGGCTGATTGGCTGGGATCCCCGTATCCGCCACCGCACCTTCCAGTGGCCCCTCGCCGCAGGCCAGAACAGCCGGGTCGCCGGGTTCGTGGCGGCGGGATACCAATACATGGAGTGCGTGGTACTGGCGCTGGGTGCAATGGAGTGGCAAGCCCCCACCGGCAGCGACCTGGCTCCGGCTCGCCCGTTCACCGCGGCGGACTGGGATCAGTGGCTCGCCTTCGAGCTGGCAGAGCGGGATCCCGCCCATTCGGAGGAGCGCTATCTTCCCTATCTCTTGTCACGCCGCCAGCTCTATCAGGCCATGATCGATGACGGGCTCGGACAGTGGTGGGGGTTATGGCACCAGGATCAACTGGTTGCCAGCTGCGGACTCTTCTTCACCGGCACCCTGGGACGCTTTCAACTGGTGCGCACGCACGCAGAGTGGCGAAACCGGGGGCTCTGTCGTCTGTTGCTGAGCCAGGTTGCACGCCAAGGACTGGCACGGGCCAGTTCGCTCATCATAGTGGCAGACGAGCACTATCACGCCCAGCGGGTCTATCGCACTCTGGGTTTCGTGCCGGTGGCCCGTATCGGCAGCCTGTGCCGCTTGCCACGGGAATGACAGGTCATCACGCAGATGAAGAACGGGAGGCCAAGGCCTCCCGTTCTTCATGGTGAACCATCAGGGCTGTGCCCCCTCCAGTTCGCTGGCGAGCGCCTCCTCCACTTCGGCAGGAGGCGCTGGAGCGACGGCTCCGGACACCGGTACTGACGGAGGCTGGGTCGCGCTTGCTCCGGAAGGCGCTTGTCCATCCGGCACCACAGGCGCAGCAGGTTCGGTCCCGATGGCACCCGACACAGGGACGGCAGGCACGCTCGCCTCACACTGACACTCCTGTCCCTTGCCCTGGTTGCCCTGATGGGGGGCATACCACCCTTTCAACCCCTGTTCCAGGCGCTCGGCCGCCGCCTTGGGTGCCACGGTTCCCAACAATACCTGCTGGCTCACCTCGGCCAGTTCATCCCCGAGCTTGGGAGTGCCGCGGGAGAGGATCTGGGTGGCAACCCGGATGGTGGAATCGCACTGATCCCGCCACTCCATCATCTCTCTGGCCGCCGGATTGGTGGCTTCAAAGAAGTGGTTGGAGAGCGAGAAGAAGCCGGGCAGCGAGTTGGTATAGAGCTCGGCAAACTGGGGAGTGGTCAGCCACTGCAGGAAGGTCATGGCGGCCTCCTTGTTCTTGCTGGCCGGATTCATCCCCATACCGATGTCGGTGTGATCGGTGAAGAAACAGCCATCCCCCTGCTTTGCCACGGGCGGGCGCATGACACCGAAGTCCACCTTACCGGTGAAGGGGGCAATCTCCCAGGATCCCGCTGCATAGAAGGCAGCCTTGCCCGAGGTGAACAGCTCGTTGGTGGTGGCGTAGTCGCGGCTCTCGCCCCCCTCCCCCAGGTAGTCACGCCAGCGGGCCAGCTCCTCGAACACCTTGACGTATTGCGGGTTGTTGAAGCGCTCCTGGCCCCCGATCAGCGCCAATCGACCATCCTCCCCCTTCCAGTAGTTGGGGCCTATGTTCTGGAAACCGAGCTCGGAGGCAACCCAGCTCTCCGAGCCGCTCACGGCGAGGGGAACATAGCGACCATCCGCCTTCACCTTGTCCAGGGCCGCGAAGAATGCCTCGCGGGTCTGGGGAACCGTCAGCCCCAGCTCACTGAATATCTTCTTGTTGTAGAAGAAGCCGTGAATCACCGATGCCATGGGTACGCAGAAAGTCTGGGCGCCACTGTCGGTCTGCCAGGGGGATTGGGCAAAGCTCGGGAAGTTCTCCATCCCCGCCATCTCGCTCAGCTCCACCAGATGGCCCGCCTTGAACAGGGCCAGGGAGTCGTCAAACGGGCGGCAGGTGATGAGATCCCCCGCCTTTCCCGCCTTGAGGCTGGCCCAGAGGGTCGGCATGTACTCGACGTTCTGCACCCCGTTGAATTTCACCTGAATACCCGGGTGGGCTGCCTCGAAAGCAGGAATGATCTTCTGTTCCCACAAGGCCTTGTCATCTATGCGCCAGCTCTCTATCACCAGCTCGCTGGCCATCAGCTGGCCACACAACAGGAGACTCAGGGCCCCGATCAACTTGTTAGCCATAAGTCCTCCTACACCTTGAAATGGGCGATCAATTGCTGCTGCTTGGCGACCAGATCCGCCAGCACCTCACTGCTGCTGGCCGATTCCCGTGCCTCTCGCTCGGTCTCGTAAGCCACATCCGCAATGCCGGCGACATGACGGGCAACCCCCTGACTCACGGAGATCTGTTCCTGGGCGGCATGAGCCACCTGATCCGCCATCGCCTTGATGGCACTCATCCGCTCGGCAATGGATTGCAACGCCTCGTCCATCACCCGGGTCTGGGCCACGCAATCCTGGGTCTGCTCCTGGCTGCGTGCCATCACGGCCACCACGTGCTTGCTGGAACTTTGCAGGTTCTCGATCATGGCCTGGATCTCCTCGGTCGAGGTCTGGGTCCGGTTCGCCAGTGCCCGCACCTCGTCCGCCACCACCGCGAAGCCGCGACCGGCGTCCCCCGCGCGGGCCGCCTCGATGGCCGCGTTCAGCGCCAGCAGGTTGGTCTGCTCGGCGATGCTGCGGATCACGTCGAGGATACTGCCGATGTTGTCGCTGAATTCCCCCAGCTTGTGGGTGATGCCGACCGCCTCTTCCATGGCACCCGCCAGTTGTTCGGTGATCTGGCGCGTAGTCGCCACCTGTTTGCGTCCGGCGCGGGCCTCTTCGTCCGCCAGGTCCACCTCGCGCTTGGTGCCATCGGTGGAACGCGCCACCTCGGTGGCACTCACCTCCAGCTCGGTGATGGCGGCAGCCACCTGATCGGTCTGGCTCTTCTGATCCTGCACCCGTGACATGGCCCGCTCGCTTATCTCGGCGGCGCGGCTCGCCTCGTCCACCAGATGGCGCGAGCCGGCATTGATCTGGGCGAGCAGCTCGCCGGTCTTGTCTGCCAGGGTATTGATGGAGCGGGTCAGGCTGCCGAACTCGCAGCGGCTCTGGTAGTCGATGCGCCGGGTCATGTCACCCGTAGCCATGCGATCCAGCTCCCGATCGATGAGTTGCAGCGGACGCTGGATACTGCGGGCCGTGGTGTAACCGATGAGGAGCGCGGCGGCCGCGGAGATGGCAGACACGATCAGGATCCAGGCGCTGGCGCTGCTGACGGCGTCATCCGCCCCGACCCGGCTCGCGCTGGCAATGCTGCCCGCCGATTTGGCCATCTCGTCCAGCAGCGCCAGGCTGTTGACCAGACTGGTGTCGAGTTGCTGGTTCAGGGACTGCAGTGAGGCCGCCAGTTGCTGGCCATTGCGCATGGTCGCCAGCAACCCTTTCGGGCCGAGGGCCAGCTCCTGCATCCGATCGAGGTTGACGATGAAACGCTGCCTCACGTCATCGGGCACCTGCACCCGTTCGAGCCGTTTGCGTGCCATCTCGATATCCTTGCCGAGCACCTTCTCCAATTCATTGAGATCGGTCTTGGCATCGGCCCGGCGGATGTTTTTCAGATCCCGGGCAATGCCGGAGGTGATGAGTTCGGCCTTGTTGCGCATGGAGCGTTTGCTCGCGGTCTGCTGCAACAACAGGTCGGCGGCCCACTGGTAGGTATCTTCCAGCCGGATGAACGCCAGCTCCAGTTCATGGCGCCGATCGAGTGCGGCCACCCACTGACCGTGCTGGGTCAGCACCTGATCCGCCAGACCGTAGAACTCACGGGTCGCCCCGTCGACCTGGCGGAACCGCTCGCTCGCCTCCGCCACCCCGTCAAACCGGGCCATCTCCTTGCTCTGGGCCAGGAAACGCTCCTGCTGCGCCTTGAACTGGCTGGCCAGTTGCGGCAACTGGGCCGCCTCCTCGCTGGTTCTGTAGGTGAGCACCCAGCGGTTGCTGTCCTGCAGTGCGCCCTTGAGCCCGGCGACCGCGATCACCAGGGGGGTGGCACGATCAGAAACCTGGGAGAGCCCCTCGTTGATCCCCCGGATCTTCAAGATACTGATGAAGCCGAGCAGAACCAGCAACAACAGCATCAGCACGAAGCCGGCGATGATCCGCTGCACAATAGATAAACCCATGGAGGCATCCTCACTCGTTGGGGAAAGGGGTGAATGCCGAGGTTATCGGCAGCGGGATGCAATGGAATAGCGGTTCGTGACGCGATGGCGGGCCAGATCACAGTTGGCGTGACATGGCAGGCAGAAAAGGGCCCGAACAGAGCCGGGCCAAAGAGACATGCTTGGTTGTCATGGCCGAGCACCGGCCACGTTTGTCATCAGAAGCGGTAGCCGACGCCGAACATGAAGGCCACCGGATCGATGGAGGTGTTGATGGTGCCCACGGCGGTATGCACATCGGTATCGATGTCGATGAGCCAGGCAGAGGCGTTGACGAACCAGCGGTCATTGATCGCCATGTCCAGGCCCACCTGACCCGCCATCCCCCAGGAGGAGTCCACGCTCACATCCGTCCCGGCCAGGGCACCGCGCCCTTCCTCGTCGAAGAAGGTGGTGTAGTTGATACCGGCCCCCACATAGGGGCGCACCTTGCTGTTGGCATCACCGAAGTAGTACTGCGCCATCAGGGTCGGCGGCAGGTGTTTGACCTTGGCGACCTCACCCAGGCCGGCAGTCGACACCGAGTGGGAGAAGGGGGTCGCGGCCAGCAGCTCGACACCCCAGTTGTCCGTCAACATGTAGGAGAGGGTCAGGCCAAGCTGCATGTTGCTGTCGATCTCCAGCTCGCCCGTCCCCAGCACGTTGTCACTGCTGGTCTGGGGAGAGACGAACGCCAGGCCACCACGGACCAGGATGTCACCGGCCTGATGTGCCATGGCGACGGGGGAAGCAAATGCGGCTGCGATTAACAGAGGAAGGATCTTTTTCATCACATTATTCCTTTTTTGTTTTCTTTCTATGTTGCAAGCCCGAAAACTATAAAAGGATGTGAATGGCCGGTTATTGATTTAGCTCAATAGTTATCAAGAAATAGATAGATGTACACGGCAGCTTTGATTGGACAATCAAACCGCAGATGAAAATAAAAAGTCATTCAAATACATGATGATGCCTTAAATTACCGCATCATCATGAAATGTAAAATACCAATTAAATACACCTTAAACATCTTCATATCACCTTTCAATTGTTGTTTAATTATGCCCCGGGGCGTATTTTATTAATGCGATGTAACCACGCTGTAATTTGAATTTTATGAAACCACAGACACGCAAAGACAAAATTCTCGGCATTCTTGCCGCCATCTGGGGGATAGGTTCCTTCCTCTTCATTCTGCTGGGTTTCCTGTTCGCCCTCGCCTTCCTGATGCTGACACACTGAGTCTGCCGGACGAGTCCCTCTTTTCTCCCTCTCATCCCTGGCCGGGCGCCAGACCGGCGCACCTCGCCACCGGCTAACAAAAAAGGGGCCCTGGCCCCTTTTTCTCGAGTGACGCTTATTTCTCCAGTAGAGGAGCGAGGAAGCGCGCCGTGTGGGACTCCTTGCAACGGCTCATCTCCTCAGGCGTACCCGTCACCAGAATACGGCCACCACCAGCGCCCCCTTCCGGGCCCAGATCAACGATCCAGTCCGCGGTTTTGATGACGTCCAGGTTGTGCTCGATGATGACGATGGTGTTGCCCCGATCCCGCAGCTGGTGCAGCACCTTGAGCAACTGCTGGATATCGTGGAAGTGCAGCCCCGTGGTCGGTTCGTCCAGGATGTAGAGGGTCTGGCCGGTGTCCCGCTTGGAGAGCTCCCGCGCCAGCTTGACCCGCTGCGCCTCACCGCCAGAGAGCGTGGTAGCGGACTGACCGAGCCGGATGTAGGAGAGGCCCACGTCCATCAGGGTCTGCAGCTTGCGCGCCACCGCGGGCACCGGATCGAAGAAGGCACGGGCATCTTCCACCGTCATCTCGAGGATCTCGTGGATGTTCTTGCCCTTGTACTTCACCTCCAGGGTCTCGCGGTTGTAGCGCTTGCCCTTGCAGACGTCGCACGGCACGTAGACGTCCGGCAGGAAGTGCATCTCCACCTTGATGACCCCGTCCCCCTGGCACGCCTCGCAGCGTCCCCCCTTCACGTTGAAGGAGAAGCGGCCCGGCTGGTAGCCACGGGAACGCGCCTCCTGGGTGCCGGAGAGCAGCTCGCGGATCGGGGTGAACAGGCCGGTGTAGGTGGCCGGGTTGGAGCGCGGGGTGCGGCCGATGGGGCTCTGGTCGATATCCACCACCTTGTCCAGATGCTCCAGCCCCTCGACGCTGCGATAGGGCGCAGGTGTGGACTCGGTGGCCTTGTTGAGCTCGCGGTGGGCGATGCGGAACAGGGTGTCGTTGATCAGGGTCGACTTGCCGGAACCGGAGACGCCGGTGACGCAGGTCATCACTCCGATGGGCAGATCCAGGTTGACGTTGCGCAGGTTGTTGCCGCTCGCCCCTTTCAATTTCAGCCACTTGCCGGTGAGCGGGGTGCGCTCGGCCGGGATGGCGATCTGCTTGCGCCCGGAGAGGTAGTCACCGGTCAGGGACTCGGGGTTCGCGATGATCTCCTCCGGCGTCCCCTGGGCGACGATGGCACCGCCGTGCACGCCAGCCCCCGGGCCGATGTCGAGCACATGGTCGGCGAGGCGAATGGCATCCTCATCGTGCTCCACCACGATCACGGTGTTGCCGAGATCACGCAGGTGAGTCAGGGTCTTGAGCAGCCGCTCGTTGTCACGCTGATGCAGGCCGATGGAAGGCTCGTCCAGCACGTACATGACCCCCACCAGGCCAGCCCCGATCTGGCTGGCCAGCCGGATCCGCTGCGCCTCGCCACCGGAGAGGGTCTCGGCGCTGCGCGACAGGCTCAGATAGTTGAGGCCGACGTTCACCAGGAAGCCGAGCCGCTCGACGATCTCCTTGAGGATCTTGTCCGCTATCTGGGCACGCTGACCGGACAGGTTCAACCCTTCGAAGAAGGCCAGGGCATCGCCGATGGACTGCTCGGCGATGGCGGGCAGGTTGCGATTGTCCACGAAGACGTGGCGGGCTTCTTCCCGCAGTCGGCTGCCACCGCAACTGGTACAGGACTTGTTGGCGATGTATTTGGCCAGCTCTTCCCGCACCGCGTTGGATTCGGTCTCCCGGTAGCGGCGCTCCATGTTGTGCAGGATCCCCTCGAACGGGTGCTTGCGCACCACCACGTCGCCGCGGTCATTCATGTAGCGGAACTCGATCTCGGTGCGCCCGGAACCACGCAGGATCACCTCCTGGGTCTTGAGCGGCAGATCCTCCCAGGGGGTCTCCAGGTCGAACTTGTAGTGATCGGCCAGGGATTTGAGCATCTGGAAGTAGTAGAAGCTGCGTTTGTCCCAACCACGGATGGCGCCGCCGGCCAGGCTCTGGCCCGGATCATGGATGAGCTTGGCGGGATCGAAATACTGCTGCACCCCGAGACCGTCACAGGTGGGGCAGGCCCCCGCCGGGTTGTTGAAGGAGAAGATCCGGGGCTCCAGCTCCGACATGGAGTAACCGCACTCGGGGCAGGCGAAGTTGGCGGAGAAGGTCATGGGGGCAACCCCATCCTCCCCGTCCATCGGCACCACCAGCACGATGCCGCCGGAGAGAGTCAGCGCCGTTTCGAACGATTCGGCCAGACGCAGCGCCAGGTCATCGCGCACCTTGAATCTGTCCACCACCACCTCGATGGTGTGCTTCTTGTGCAGCTCCAGCGCGGGAGGATCCGACAGATCGCACACTTCGCCGTCGATGCGGGCGCGGATGTAACCCTGGGCCGCCAGGTTCTCCAGCAGTTTGGTGTGCTCCCCCTTGCGGTTGCGCACCACGGGGGCCAGCAGCATCAGCTTGGCGCCTTCGGGCTGGGCAAGCACCTGATCCACCATCTGGCTGATGGTCTGGGCCGCGAGCGGAATGGCGTGGGTCGGGCAGCGTGGCTCGCCGACCCGGGCGAACAGCAGCCGCAGGTAGTCGTAAATCTCGGTGATGGTGCCAACCGTCGAGCGCGGGTTGTGGGAGGTGGACTTCTGCTCGATGGAGATGGCAGGCGACAGCCCCTCGATGTGGTCCACGTCCGGCTTCTCCATCAGGGAGAGGAACTGGCGGGCATAGGCGGAGAGCGATTCCACATAGCGGCGCTGCCCCTCGGCATAGAGGGTATCGAACGCCAGGGAGGATTTGCCCGAACCGGACAGGCCGGTGACCACGATCAGCTTGTCACGTGGCAGGATCAGGTTGATGTTCTTGAGGTTGTGGGTGCGGGCACCCCGGATCACGATTTTTTCCATCTTGTTGCGCGCTCGATACGGGAACCAGAGCGGGCCAGTATGGCATAGAGACTACTGGATGAATAGACAGTCTTTCCTTCCGTACCCCTTCCTCAGAGATACTCCTTGGCCCAGCTCACCGCCTGCAACCGGTTCTTGACGTTCAGCTTCTTGAAGACGTTGTAGAGATGGGATTTGACGGTGTGTTCGCTCACGAACAGGCTGTCGGCGATCTCGGTGTTGGAGGCCCCCGTCATCAGGTGACGCACGATCTCCTGCTCGCGGGCGGTCAGCAGCGTCTGCTGACGCTGAGGTTGCCCGCTCCCCTTGCGGTAGTAGTCCACCAGGTCGCACAGCAGGTGGCGAGGGATCCAGTACTCCCCCTGCAACACCTTGCGGATGCCGAAGACCAGCCTGTCCAGTGTGTCCTGACGAAAGAAGAGCCCACTGGTATGGGGCCACATCAGCAGCAGCTCTTTGTTGGTGCTGGTCGGGGCATTGAGCAACACGGCACTGGCCTCGCCAAAGCGCTGGCAGATGGCATTGCTCCAAAGCTCCTGCTGGGTCGACTTGAGATAGTCCAGATCGATCAGCAGCAAGGTTTTGGGGGCGCCCTCTGCAACGTCTGGCAGGTCATTCAGCTCCCCCACCAGCAAGATGGGCAGACCAAGCTCTTCACTGAGGTGACGCTGGAAACGGGAGGCTTGTGCGTTATTTTCGGTGATCAGCACCAGGAGGGAGTCGGGCGTCATCAAGAGAACTTCCTTGCACATTCGAGTCGGGGCTTTTTGGCAAGGAAGAGTACCAATCCCCCTCCTGGCTGCAGCATTAAAAAAGTATTAGACGCACTGGTGGCTCCTTTGAAGCCCAGCAATTTTCCAGCCAATACAATTGGCTAGCACGCCCCCCCCATTTGGGGGGTCAAGTAGTGCCGGTGCGCACCATAACAGCTCCGCCCTCTTCACGCAGCCTGCCCCAGCCGCCTCCCCTTGCTGGTGGCACCTTACCTCGGGTAAGTTACTCAGGCTGTGGCGATCCATTGACGCCACAGTGGCAGGGAAGATGTGCGCTCATGCCCGTCAACTGGTACTATGGCGGCCAAACGCTGCGGCCGATCCATGACGCCTCTGCCGGCAAGCTCCGGCGCAGCCAGGACACTGAAGAGAGATGACACCCGTCCAGGGCGCGCATCTCGTTGCAAACAAACGCATTATTGAATGGGCCCAGGCATCTGGCCTGGCCGGTATACATAAGGGTGGAAGAGAGATTATGGCCAGTCGAGGCATCAACAAAGTCATTCTGATCGGTAACCTGGGGCAAGACCCGGAAGTGCGCTACATGCCGAGCGGCGGTGCCGTGACTAACATCACCCTGGCCACCTCCGATACCTGGCGCGACAAGCAGACCGGTGAGCAGAAAGAGCGCACCGAATGGCACCGTGTCGTCTTCATGGGCAAGCTGGCCGAAGTGGCCGGCGAGTACCTGAAGAAGGGCTCCCAGGTCTATGTGGAAGGCAAACTCCAGACCCGTAAATGGCAGGATCAGAGCGGCCAGGAGCGCTACACCACCGAGGTGCTGGTCGACAGCTTCACCGGTGTGATGCAGATGCTGGGTGGCCGTCCGCAGGGCGGTGGCCAGGGCATGGGCGGCCAGTCATCCCAGGGCAACTGGGGCCAGCCGCAACAGGCTGCACCGCAACAGAACATGCAACGTCCTGCTGCCCCGCAGCAGAACATGCAACCGCAAGGCGGTTACGGCCGTCCGGCCCAGCAGCCGCAATCCGCCCCGCCGGTCTACAACGAACCGCCGATGGATTTCGACGACGATATTCCGTTCTGATCCCCTGCGGCAGGCCCTGATTCATCAGGGCCTTTTTTTACCTGTTTCTGACGCATTCACCTCCCCCGACGACCATGTTGCTGCCACTTTCCCGCGCTTTACGTCCCCTTCGTCCAGGCTTGTGGCTATCATCGAGACGATTTCTCCCTTCGGGAACCTGCATGAACTACTTGAGTCGTCTGCTGTGCCTCGCCCTGCTGATGTTCGGCAGCCACCTTGCCGCGGAGCCGCTGCGGGTGGGAGTCAGCTTTGCCATTCCTCCCTATGTCATCAGCCACGAAGACAGGGGCATCGAACTCGATCTCATGCGAGAGGCCTTCGCAGGCAGCCCCCATGAGCTGCAGGTCGTCTATCTTCCCCTGGAGCGCACCTTCAGGATGCTGGAGGAAGGCAAGCTGGACGCCATCATCAACGTCAAACCCGGCATGCTGGAAAGTGCCTACCTCTCACAGCCGGTGATCACCTTCCACAACCGGGTCTTTACCCTGGACCCGACGGCAGTCCACACCATCAAGGATTTGCAGACCCTGCGAGTCAGTGCCTTCCAGCGTGCACGGCAGATCCTGGGAACGACCTTCTCCGACATCGTCGACCAGAATCCCCGTTATGAAGAGGTGGCGAGGCAGGAGGGGCAGGTACAGCGGCTCCTGCTCGGGCGCACCGATGCCGTGATCCTGGAACAGCGGGTATTCTACTACTATCTGGCGCAGTTGCTCGGGGATGACCAGGAGGGCGACCGCTATCCCAAGGACAAGGTCAGACAGCACGACCTCTTCCCCCCGACTCACTACCACTTCGCCTTTCGCGAGGCGGGCCACCGGCAATGGTTCGACAGACAGCTCGCCAAGATGAAGGCGGACGGGCGCTATGAGCGGATCTTTGCCGCCTATGGCACCACCTCTACTGCCGGAGACAAAAAAGCCAGCCCATGATGGACTGGCTTGATACCGGCTCCGGGGAGCCGCAGTGGATGGAGCGTTACTTCATCGCGCTGCCGTTTTTCAGCTCTGCTTTCTGACGTTTGGCTTCGCGTTTCTCTTTCAGTGACATCTGCGGTTTTTTCTTGGCATCTTTGCCGTGATGCTGTTCTTTGTTGCTCATCATCAGACTCCAAAAAGGTTACCTGGACAGTTGGAACGGGTGTTCCAGCATGTCAGCCGAATCGTGGATTTCAGTACGCCAACAGTGACGATCGGGGATCGCACTGGCCTCAGCATACTCCCAATCTTCCGCCGGGATCCAGCCTCCCGGCAGCGCCTGTCAGCCAGGCGTTCCCGTAGCGTGCCCCCCCGGAAATGACGACCGGGCGACACTTTTGGCATCCGGGGACGGATGGTCAGCCTGTCTCCGGTGGATGTGTGTTAGGGTGGGCATTCAACGATCGCAGGAGCGCGTCATGAAGAAGCTGGAAATGAAGGATCTGACCGAGGCCGAGAAAGCCGAGATTGCCCTGCTGGTGCAAAAGGCCCAGGCCAATGCCGATCACACCCTGACCAACGGGGAGCGCAACAAGATCCGCGAAACAGGACGCCAGAAGATCGCTGCCGATCGCGCCCAGGCCGCCAAGGCGGCTTCCGCACTGGCGCGGGAGAAAGCCAAGGAGCGAGCCAGTGCCCAAGTACTGCCCGACACCTTCAACTGGTCCGATTCCGTCAGCAACAAATACCGTGGCAGACGGTAACGGCAGCATGAATGCACGCAGAAGACTCTGCTGAAAAAAAGCGGCTGGCAGAGCGTGATGTCATTACCCTGAAAAGGGCAGCAGGAGGCGCCTGGCAGCAGACGCACACCCGGATAAAACGCCGATCCAGCCATCACCGTCAGAAATGAATACCAAGATAAAGATTGCCATGACGGGATGTGCGTGTTCTAATCGTTTTCGATGGTTCGGTAGTTCAGACCTGATTATGTTAGGCAGTCATCTTAAAGCAGTGATTTGTGCAGGCAGTTATCCCCGATAATTCTTGCCAGATAATTCTCCTTCTTTAGTGCTCCCCATACGTATTTCTGACGAAAAATCATGGATTGCCACCCTAATGGCGTTTCACTAATCACTATTCAAGGAAATTATCATGTCCAACAAAATGACTGGTACCGTAAAGTTCTTCAACGCCGAGAAAGGCTTCGGTTTCATCTCCCCGGCTGACGGCAGCAAAGACGTGTTCGTTCACTTCTCCGCCATCCAGTCCAACGGTTTCAAAACCCTGGAAGAAGGTCAGCGCGTTGAGTTCACCATCGAGCAAGGCCAGAAAGGCCCGGCTGCTGCCAACGTTACTGGCCTGTAATTCACGCCCGAGCCGCCTTCCGTTTATCGGCAGCGCCTCAGCAAGAATTGAAAAAAACCCGCTTCGGCGGGTTTTTTGTTGCCCGTTTCCGGGTGGCCGACCTGTTGCCCTGCTTCCCTCTCGCCACGGGCAGCAAAAAGGGCACCCTGGTGGTGCCCCATTTCCTGGTCAGGTTCCTTACAGGGGCAGGCGGATCCGCGCCTCCAGCCCCCCTTCCTCGCGATTGTGAAGGCTGAGCTCGCCGCCGTGCTGGTGCACCAGGGTGCGGGCGATGGCGAGTCCCAGTCCCACGCTGCCAGACTCGGTGTTGCGGGCTTCATCCAGGCGCACGAAGGGCTTGAACACCTCCTCCAGCTGGCTCTCCGCAATCCCCGGCCCCTGATCGCGAACCAGGATCAGCAACTCGCCGTCACCACGTACCAGCGAAACCTCGGCCCCCCCTGCGTACTTGATGGCGTTGCCGATGAGGTTTTGCAGTACCCGGCGCAGGGTGTTGGCCCGGCAGGCGTAAACCTGCTTGCCCTCGGCCAGGCAGGTGACGGGCTGGCCCATGTCGGCATAGTCGTCACACAGGCTCTCCAGCAGGCTGACCAGATCCAGCTCTCGGGTCGCCTCCTGCTGCCCCTCCTCCCGGGCAAAGCTCAGGGTCGCCGCCAGCATCTGCTCCATCTGCTGCAGGGTCTGCTGGAAGCGATCCTTGTCTTCCCCGTCCGCCAGAAACTCGCTGCGCAGCCGCAGGCTGGTGATGGGGGTGCGCAGGTCGTGGGAGATGGCGGCCAGCATCCGGGTTCTGTCCTGCACGAAGCGATCGAGCCGGGTGTGCATCCGGTTGAAGGCCTGGATGGACTCGCGGATCTCGGTGGGCCCCTCCTCGCGCAGGGGCTCGATGTCCTCACCACGCCCCAGCCTGTCGGCGTTGGCCGCCAGTTGCTTGAGGGGACGGGTAGCCCGGCGGAACAGCCAGATCATCAGGCCGATCACCAGGCTCGCCACCAGCAGCAGGTTGAGGGTGGTCTGCCAGGACCAGCTCGCCGTCTCCTTGTCCACCAGGGAGCTGAACTGGAGCCAGCCGCCGTTGGGCAGTTCGATGGAGCCGTAGAGCCGCATGTCCTGGGGCGGCGGCATGCCGTTGCGATCCTTCATCATGCGGTTGTGGTGCTGCCAGGCCCGGCTGCGCTGGATGTCCTGCTTCAGCTCGGCGCTGATCTCCACCGCCAGGGAGGATGGATAGCCGAGCTTGGCCCGCACCAGCTTCTCGAAGCGGGGGCTGCGGTTGTCCGGCTGCAACGGCTCGTCGGCCAGACGCAGCAGCAGGGTCTCGCTGCGGCTCGCCTTGAGGATCTCGTGATAGAGGGAAGGAGGGGAGAGGGAGAGCAGGCGCACCACGGAGATGATGCGCTGCATGGCGTTGCGGCTGTTGACGTAACCGAGGGCCTCCTCCCTGTCCGAGCGGTAGATCTGGATACTGAGCAACTGGATCAGTACCAGCCCCGCCAGGGCCACCAGCACTATCTGGCCGGTCAACCCTTTGGGCAGCAGCCTGGCGAAGACGCGCTTGATCATGTCGGCCTCACTCCTGGGTCACGTCGGCGGCGAACAGGTAACCGCCACCCCAGATGGTCTTGATGAGCTCGGGATTCTTGGGATCCCGCTCCAGCTTGCGCCGCAGTCGGCTCACCAGGGTATCGATGGCGCGATCGAAGGCCACCGCCTCCCGGCCACGGGCCAGATCCAGCAACTGATCCCGGCTCAGCACCCGCTGGGGCCGCTCCAGAAACACCTTGAGCAGATCGAACTCGGCGGTGGAGAGGCTCATCCCCACCCCCTCCTCGTCCACCAGCTCGCGGCGATTGACGTCGAGCAGCCAGCGATCGAAGCGCAGATCCCGGGTCAAGGTCTCCGGCACGGGCAGGCTCTCTGCCTGGGTACGGCGCATCACCGCCTTGATGCGGGCCAGCAGCTCCCGCGGGTTGAACGGCTTGGAGAGGTAGTCGTCCGCCCCCATCTCCAGGCCGATGATGCGGTCCGTCTCCTCCCCCATGGCGGTCAGCATGATGATCGGCAGGCGGGATTTGACCCTGAGCTCGCGGCACAGGGTGAGGCCATCCTCCCCCGGCATCATCAGATCCAGCACCAGCAGGTCGAACTCCCGCTCATCCAGCAGCCGCTTCATCTCCTTGCCATCGCGGGCGCAACTGACGCGCATGCCATGCTGCTCCAGAAAGCGCTTGAGCAGATCGCGGATCTCGCTGTGGTCATCGACCACCAGAATATGAGGGCTGCCTTGGTTCATCATCATCTCTCCGTTATCGGGCTGGGGCGATTATACGAAAATCAACCGGGCGGGTTGTGTCAAAGTGTGCCAGCACGCCCCTGTGCCACACTCTGCTACAAAATAGGCCTCTACTGGCAAATTTCAGACACTTCCACGGTGTTTACTGGATACCAAGGCGAAAGAGCCTCTACCCGTACACATCCGACAGGAGTTACCCATGAAAAAGCTGACCAAGACCCTGCTGACCGCCACCCTGATCCTCGGCCTGCCGCTGGGCGCCTATGCCGCCAGCGAGGCGGTCTCCACCGCACAACCGACCCAGGCCACGGCGACCGGTTGCCCCATGGACGGTACCGGCATGATGGGCGGCAAGCATCATGGCGGCCGCCACGACAAGATGGCCCGCATGAAGAACATGACCCCGGAACAGATCCAGGCCCATCTGCAACAGCGCTACGACAAGATTGAAGATCCGGCCAAGAAGGCGGAGTTCGTGAAGAACCTTGGTCTGCGTGCCGACGGCATGATCAAGCACGCCGAGGTGATGAAGCAGTTCGCAGAAGCAAACCAGTAAATCGAAGTAATGAAGCCGTTTGCCGAAGCAGACCAGTAAGTCGAGATGATCAAGCTGTTCGCAGAAGCAAACCAGTAAGACGACGTAATGAAGCGGTTTGCCGAAGCAGACCCGTGATCCGGCGGGGCCCTGCCCCGACACCGGCAAAAACGACAGGGTGGCGCAAGCCACCCTTTTTTTGTCTCCACCCCCCAGTTTTTCACCTTTTCCTGCCTGGCCGCATCATGTTATGTGAGCGATAACAAACGTTTCACTTTCGAAATAAATCATAATGGTCCCTCACACAACAGACGCGGGCACGATCCCGGGCACAGTGGACAGGAGTCGTTATGGGATGGAATCTGGGCACAATCAAGGGGCGCTATACCGCCGTTTTTCTGGGCTTCATGGCGCTGGTGTGCGCCCTGACGGTGATCGGCATCCAGATCTGGATCACCCCCGCCCTGCAAAAAGCGGGGGAGGAGAACGTGGCGCTGCGGGTCGGCGAGATAGCGACCGATATCCGTGACCAGCTCAACGGGGTGCAGACCCAGTCGCGCAGCATTACCCAGCTGGTGGCACAACTGCCGAGCGAGCAGATAGATGCCCAGCTCCCGGCCCTCATCGACCAGTACGGCAACGGCATGGTCTTCGGTGGCGGCATCTGGCCCCTGCCGGACAAGCGGGAGGCGGGGCGCGCCAAGTTCAGCACCTTCTTCCACAGGGATGCGTCCAACGCCCTCATTCCCAACACCTACTGGAACTCGGCAGAGGCGCCCAACTATTTCGATCAGCCCTGGCACAAGGCTGGCCAGCAGGCGCCCCGTGGCGTCTGTGCCTGGGCCGCCGCCTACAAGGATGGCGCGAGCCAGCAGCCGAGAACCAACTGCGCCATGGGGATCTACCAGGATGGCGCCCTCTACGGGGTGTCGACCATAGACGTCACCCTGGGCTTCTTCAACGACCTGGTGGCCAAGAAAGAGCAGGAGATCGGCGGTCAGGTGATGATCATCGAGGCTGACGGCAAGATCCTGAGCCGCAACGCCCGTCTGACCGGGGATGTGGTGCTCGGCAACCTCTCCGCCCACGCCGACTATCCCTTCGCCCTCGCCATCAGCGGCCTGCTGGGCCAGGATGCGAGCAAGGGGCAGCTGCGCACCACCTTCCAGGATCAGGGTGAGGAACAGACCCTGCTGATGGAGGCCATCGAAGGGACCCCCTGGCTGCTGGCCGCCGCCCTGCCGACCCGCACCCTGACCCAGGACAGCCGGGATGTGCTCGCCACCCTGGCGAGCATCCAGCTCCCCCTGGCGGGGCTGCTGTTCGTGCTCATGGTGCTGGCCATCAGCCAGCTTGGCAGCCGCCTGCAGACCCTCAAGCTCAACATCGACGCCCTCAGCGCCGGCGACGCCGATCTGACCGCCCGCATCCAGGTCAAAGGGCATGACGAGCTGGACAACATCGCCCTGTCGGTCAACCGCTTCATCGCCTTCCTGCAACAGATGATGGTGCAGGTGACCGCCGCCACCGACCTCATCACCCGCGAGCTGGCCCAGCTCGATCAGCAGACCGGGCAGGCCAGGCGGATCCTGGGAGAACACGCCAGCGAAACCGATCAGGTCGTCACCGCCCTCAACGAACTCAGCTCCACCGCCGACAGCGTTGCCCGCCACGCCAACGACTCCGCCAGCTTCACCGAGGCCGCCAACGGTCAGGCGGCCAGCTCCCGCAAGGTGGTGGGGTCAGCCTCCGCCAGCGTGGTGGCCCTCATCGACGAGGTGGATCTCGCCGCCGCCAAGGTGCTGGAGATGCAGGAAGATGCCCAGCAGATCGGCAGCGTGCTCGGGGTGATCGGCGGCATCGCCGCCCAGACCAACCTGCTGGCGCTCAACGCCGCCATCGAGGCGGCCCGGGCCGGTGAACAGGGCCGGGGCTTCGCCGTGGTGGCCGACGAGGTGCGCGCCCTCGCGGCACGCACCCAGAACAGCACCGCAGAAGTGGGCAGCATGTTGTCACGGCTCACCCAGGGGGTCGCCGAGGCCGTGGTCGCCATGGAGCAGACCAAGCGCAGTTGCCAGGCGGCGGCCGACACCACGGGGCAGGTCACCGGCGGGCTCGACACCATGGCCGACGCCGTGGTGCAGATCCACGATCTCAGCAGCCAGATCGCCACCGCTGCCGAGGAGCAGAGCCGGGTGACCGAGGAGATCAACCGCAACATGGTGAGCATTCGCGACATGCTGAACCTCCTGGTGGAGAACGGCGGCAACACGGAGCAGAGCGCCGCCACCCTGCTGGGGTCCAACCGTCAGTTGCTGGCCCTGGTGCACCGCTTCAAGGTGTGAGCCTGAACACCAGGCAGCAAAAAGGGGCCCGCGGGCCCCTTTTTCATTCACTTTGCCAGGACTCAGGCCTTGTTGGCCAGGTTCAGGGTCTTCACGGTCTCGCCTTCGAACTTGATGACCACGTTCTTCTGGGCCACTTCGGAGTCTTTCAGCAGGGACTTGGTGGTCTCGGCCAGCAGCGGGGAGGCCTTGTTCAGAGCGTCCAGGTCATAGGTCCACACTTCCAGACCGGCGTCGGTCTTGGTGCTGGCCGGAGCGCCCAGCTTGTCCTTGATGGCCTGCTTGTTGGAGCCGCCTTCCTTGATGTCCAGGGCCTTCTTGATCGCTTCGTTGGAAGCGGTGTCCATGGCGTTGCCAGCCATCTCTTTGGCGGTGCTGGTGACGCTGCTGGTCACGGTGTCGGTCAGGGAATCCATCAGGCCGGCGTGGGCAACCAGAGGCAAGGCGGTCAGGGCAATCAGCAAGGACTTTTTCATGAAGATACATCTCGCAAGAATGAAAAGAGCGCGCATGAAACCAGCGGGATGAATTGGAGTCAAGAAAATCCCTTGGTCAAGCCGTATTCGGGGGGGAAAAGCCCCGTAGCGGCTCCGACCAGTGCCCTTGTCAGCCGCTGAGCTGGTCCTTGCCCGCCAGCTTGGCCCGGTAGAGCGCCCTGTCGACCCGTGCCATCAGGTGGGACACCTGCTCGTCGGGGTCGGACTCCACCAGCCCGAAACTCAAGGTCACGGGCTCGATCCCCTTGACCCTGGCATGGCTCAGGCGCTGCCTCAGCTTTTCGGCCACCACCCGGGCGTCGGGCAACCGGGTATTGGGAAGCACCAGCATGAACTCGTCACCCCCCCAGCGGGCCAGCAGATCGATCTCGCGGATGCAGCCCCGGGTCAGCTGCACGATATCGATCAGGGTCTGGTCCCCCACCCCGTGGCCATGGCGATCGTTGATCTGCTTGAAGTCGTCCACGTCCATGGCGATCACGGCAAAGGGCTCCTTGAAGCGCTTGGCGCGCTCATGCTCCAGCCGCACCGCCTGCTCCAGCCGATAGCGGCTGGCCGCGCCGGTCAGGGAGTCCGTCTCCGCCAGGCGGCGGTTCTCCTCCACCTGGAACTGCAATGCCTGGTTGAGCCGCTCCAGTTCGGCGGTACGCTGCGCCACCTGCTGCTCCAGGGTGCGGTTTTGCAGCTCCAGCCTGGCGTAGAGTTCCCGCTGGGCGTGGATGTTGCGGTGTGCCCCCACCATCCTGGCGACACTGCCGTCCGGGTTGCGTGCGACGATGCGGCCACAATCCGCCACCCAGAGGTAGTCACCGTTACGGCAACGGCAGCGGTATTCGGCCCGGTAGTCCGCCGCCCGCCCACTCAGGCAGGCATCGAAGCTCTCCATGACCTGCGCCAGATCGTCCGGGTGGATCAGGTTCTCCCAGGTAAAGACAGTGTTGTCGAGGGAGTGGGGCTCATACCCCAGCATCTGATACCAGCCGGGATAGCGATGGACATAGCCGGTGTTGGCATTCCAGTCCCAGAGACCGTCGCTCACGACCTCCAGCATGCCGCTCATCACGGCCTCGTCGAGGGCCGGTAGCCTTGTCATCTCATTGTCATGCAGCATGAAAACCTTCCTTGTTCTGCTACTCGGCGCCACGGATCCGCTTGTTGACCTGGCGGGAAAACCGGGCCTGCCGGTCGAGCCTTCAAGGGGGCGACTGGCCTCGACACCCCGTCATGACGGGTTATCGGCCAGGTTGCCCTCTTGTTGAACAACAGTAGCAGCCCGCACACTTTCGAGTCTTGCGCGCCGTCACGCTCCCTTCCGTTCTTCTGCCGGCCAGATTGCACCACGGCGGTGCACACCTTTGGCGCAGCCCTGCCCATATTGGGCAAGCCTCGCTGACCAGGGTTGCGATTAATAATTAAGTGCATGAATAAAAAGAAAAATACTTTTCTGGCGCAATATTTGCCTTTATCTGGGTGAACCACAAGGATTGGGGATATTGCATGAAATTAATCACCGCCATCATCAAGCCGTTCAAACTCGACGACGTGCGCGAAGCCATCGCCAGCCTCGGCGTCGAGGGGCTGACGGTTTCCGAGGTCAAGGGGTTTGGCCGCCAGAAGGGGCACACCGAGCTGTACCGGGGTGCCGAATACCAGGTGGATTTCCTGCCCAAGGTAAAGCTGGAGATCGCCACCCTGGCCGACAACGTCGAGCAGATCATCGAAGCCATCAGCAAGGCTGCCCACACCGGCAAGATAGGTGACGGCAAGATCTTCGTTTATGACCTGCAGGCCGCCGTGCGCATCCGCACCGGCGAGACCGACGCAGACGCCCTTTGATACGACTGGAACTGAGGAATACGACATGGAAGAGTTGATCACATCCGTCAGCGAGCTGCGCTATGCACTCGACACCTTCTACCTGCTGATCTCCGGCGTGCTCGTCATGTGGATGGCCGCCGGGTTCGCCATGCTCGAAGCCGGCCTGGTCCGCGCCAAGAACACCACCGAGATCCTGACCAAGAACATCCTGCTCTATGCCATCGCCTGCATCATGTTCCTGCTGGTCGGCTACAACATCATGTACGTGGACAACAGCGCCGGCGGCTGGCTGCCGAGCTTTGGCAGCCTGATGGGCAGCCAGGCGGACGACGCGGGCCACTCCCTGCACGCCGACTTCTTCTTCCAGGTGGTGTTCGTCGCCACCGCCACCTCCATCATCTCAGGTGCGGTGGCCGAGCGGATGAAGCTCTGGTCCTTCCTGCTGTTCTGCGTGGTGATGACCGGCTTCATCTACCCCGTGGAAGGCTACTGGAGCTGGGGCGGCGGCTTCCTGAAAGAGGCGGGCTTCTCCGACTTCGCAGGCTCCGGCATCGTCCACATGGCGGGCGCTGCCGCTGCCCTGGCCGCCGTGCTGCTGCTCGGCCCCCGTCGCGGCAAATATGGCAAGCAAGGGGAGATCTACCCCATCCCCGGCTCCAACCTGCCGCTCGCGACCCTGGGCACCCTGATCCTCTGGATGGGCTGGTTCGGCTTCAACGGTGGCTCCCAACTGGCGCTCTCCAGCGCCGCTGATGCCACCGCCATCGGCACCGTGTTCGTCAACACCAACGCCGCCGCGGCCGCCGGTGTGGTCGGCGCCCTGCTGGTCAGCAAGCTCACCTGGGGCAAGGCGGATCTCACCATGATCCTCAACGGCGCCCTCGGCGGTCTGGTCGCCATCACCGCCGACCCGGCCTCCCCCAGCCCGCTGTTCGCCAGCCTGATCGGCGCCCTGGCCGGTGCCCTGGTGGTCTACGCCATCGTCGCCTTCGATCGCCTGAAGATCGATGATCCGGTCGGCGCCATCTCGGTACACGGCGTCTGCGGCCTGTTCGGCCTGATGGTGGTGCCTTTCTCCAACACGAGCGCCACCTTCGGCGCCCAGTTGCTGGGGGCCGCCACCATCTTCGGCTGGGTCTTTGTCGTCTCCCTCGTGGTCTGGAGCCTGCTCAAGGCCACCATGGGCCTGCGGGTCAGCGAAGAGGAAGAGATGATGGGTGTGGATGTCCACGAGTGCGGCATCGATGCCTACCCCGAGTTCGTCAGCGTCAAATCCAGCATCTGACACGGCCATCGGATGTGGGGCCCGGGGGACACCCCGGGCCCCGTTTTTTTGGCGGCTCGGCGCCCCTGAAGGCAGGAGAGCGGTTCGAGTGATACCACTCTGCCACGCAGCCGGTGAACCCTCTGCTTTGCCCCCTCCCCTTTGCAAGGGGAGAGTCGGGGTATGCCGTGCCGATTGACGGATGGGGCCATAACCCCCTCCCCGCCTCCCCCTTGGCAGGGGGAGGAGCAACCAAGCGGCCATTCAAAACATCGATGTGGCAGTCACGTAGGTTCGATTAGCGAAGCGTAATCGGACGACGGTAACGGCATTGCTCCCTTCTCCCGTTTATTAAAAAAGGAGGAGAAGAGCTGGGGATGAGGGACCGGTAAAATGAGATTTCGCGGTAAACGTTGGGCTTCGTTCAACCACAACCTACACAATAAATAGGTTGGTGCTGAGCCTCGAAGCCCAACATTCGAGATGAAGGAGCTTTCAAAGTAGAATCAATCAAATGATTTGAAGGCTACATCAAAACCATGATGAGCTTCATATGTTGCCCAACCAAAAGATGATATGTTGATTCCCTATATTAAATCAGAGGGTTTCAATGTGACATATAAGGATTTTAACAACAGTCAGTTTATGACTTCACTCTCAGAACGGTCTGACCTTGAAGTATATGGGAAATTAAAAGGGGCAATCTATGCAATTGAATTATTTACAGGAACAGATGACATCCATACAAATATACAAGATGCAATAACAGAAGGACCTGATGATGAAAAAATAGATATTTTATATGTAGACAGGGAGAGGAAATCAATTCTGATAATTCAATCTTATTTTTCTGATACCTTTAGAAAAGAAGGTGCAAAACCGAATAAGGCTAGTGATGTAGCCTATGCAACTGTTGTGTTTTTAAATAAAAAGATTTCTGACATACCTTCAAGAATAAGATATCAAGTACAGGATGCGAGAGATGCCCTTGAAGAGGGTCTAATAGAGAATATCTACATTTGGTTTTTGCATAACTGCCCAGAAACTATTGACTGTGAACGTCCACTTAAAGGAATTTCAGACTCTATAAATTCTAGTTTAAATGATAAATACCCAGGTAAGAGATTTCACATTGTCACTAAACAACTTGGTCTAGAAAGCCTTGATGAGCTATATAGTACAAAACAACAACCAATCATTATCACTGATGATATCAAATTTGATGGGGGCCTACCTGGATTTATTGAAACAAAAAATGGAGACTGGACATCATTCTCCACAAGCATACAAGGGAGTAAATTAAAGGAACTCTATGATAAATACACAGAGGACAAACTATTCAGCGCTAATGTTCGCTCGTATTTAGGCGCAAACAAAAAAGATAAATATATAAATGGCCAAATAGTTGAAAGTGTCAAAAATGATGCTGACGATTTCTTTGTTCTTAATAATGGCATCACAGCACTTGTACATGATTTATATATAGATGAGTTTGAAGGGCATGAGGTCCTTGGAATATTACGTGGTATTAAAGGTATATCTATTGTCAATGGAGCCCAAACCACAGGTTGCATATCTAATGCAGATGGTATAATTAGCCCAACCCTAAAAGTAGGCGTGCGCTTTGTAAAAACAAGTACCAACAAGCGAATTAGTGCAATAACAAAAGCCAATAATTCTCAAAATAAAGTTATCTCATCAGACTTTAGGTCTAGTGATCAAATACAAAAAAGACTGCGTGCTGAATTCAATAGAATCCCCGATGCTGTATATATGGGGGGGCTAAGAAAAGAGCTAACGCCTGATGAAAAAAGAAAATTGATGCCCGCAGACTCTGTTGCCCAAGTTTTACTTGCTTTCCATGGGCATCCTAGAGATAGCTATCATGAAAAAAGCAATATCTGGGACTCTGCACAACTATATGCAGATGCATTTAATGATTCAATTACTGCCAAGCATGTCTTTTTTGTTTATACCCTTTATGAGGCAGTAATTAAGCATAGAGAAGAATTAAGAGAAGAAATGCGAGATGGAACTTTAACTGATCGAAACAAAGAAAAACTTGCATTTTTGATAAAGCCTGGCGCACCTTTTCTCGTAGTTAAGGCTGTATCGTCCATTATGGAAGATATATGTGGGCAACGCATACCTAACTTTTACACTATCGGTTTTAATAATGATTTGAATCGCCAAAGTTGTATTGAACTTTGGAAGTCTATCGTTACAAGAGTTACGTCTAGGCATATAACACTAGGCCCAGCTGCTGATGGCAGGCTATCTAAAAAAGATATCATAGACAGCCAAATTAGGGCTTTTGCACAAGACATGGGGACATTCGAGGATCAACACGAAGAGTGGTTCTCAACCTTTAGAAAAAATATTTCCTATACATAAAGTTTAATTGATACTGTGGTTCCTTTTATATAAAAGGAACCACATGAAATTATCTAGTGCTATTAATTATCTGAGAAAGTTGATTGGAGTAGCAGTAAATCCCTTCTCCGCCGCCGCCATCAATCACTCCCCCAACCTCTCCGCCAATCCGGAATACCGCTCGGTCTTTTTCCGCACGGCCTGTGCCAGCAGGGCGCGATCGCCGTAGAGATCGAGGCGGGCCTTGGCGCGGGTGATGCCGGTGTAGACCAGCTCGCGGGTCAGGAGCGGGCTGGGGCTGTCGGGCAGCACCAGTACGGTGTGAGCAAACTCCGAGCCCTGGGATTTGTGAATGGTCATGGCGTAGACCGTTTCATGGGGGGGCAACCGGCTGGGCAGCAGGGCCCGCAGGGTGCCGTCCGGCTGCTCGAACCATACCTTGAGCCGCCCGGTCTCATCCGGCAGGCAGAGCCCCATGTCGCCGTTGTAGAGGCCGACCCCGTGGTCGTTGCGCACCACCATCACCGGGCGGCCCGCATACCAGTCGCCGTCACGCTGGATCAGCCCTGCCTTGGCGAGGGCCAGTTCGAGCCGCTCGTTGAGCCCCGTCACCCCGAAGGGGCCGTCCCGCAGGGCGCAGAGGATCTGGAAGCCGTTGAACGCCTTGAACACCGCCGCCGGATCCTCACCGGCCCGGGCCGCCTTGAGGTAGCTGCCGTAACCGGCCACTCCCTCTGCGATCAAGGCGCTGTAAGCCTCCCCCGCCCAGGGGTGCAGGCGGATGTCGCCAAATCCTGCGCCCCAGACCGCCTCCACCGCCGCCCCGTCGCCGCTGTTGCAGGCCCGCGCCAACTGGCCTATGCCCGAATGCTGGTCAAAGCGCCAGCTCTTGGAGAGCAAACAGAGGCTGTCGCGCACGCTGGCCCCCGCTGGCGTGCCTTGCAGGCGATAGCCGGTCTGGCGGGAGAGCCAATCCGCCTGCGCCGGGCTGATGCCCTGTTCGATAAAGCTGCAGATATCCCCGAGCACGGCCCCCGCCTCCACCGAGGCGAGCTGATCCTTGTCGCCGAGCAGGATGAGGCGGGCATGGCGGGGCAGCGCGTCCAGCAGGCGCGCCATCATGGGCAGGTCCACCATGGAGGCCTCGTCCACCACCAGCAGGTCGAGGTGCAGCGGGTTGCCTCTGTGATGGCGGAACTGGCTGCGCCCGGGGATCACCCCGAGCAGCCGGTGCAGGGTGCCCGCCTCGGTGGGGATGGCCTCCACCCACTCGGGGGGCAAGTCCAGCGCCTGCAGGGCAGCGCCGATACTCTCGGTCAGACGCGCCGCCGCCTTGCCGGTGGGGGCCACCAGCCGGATCGCCGGGGCCTTGCCCCCTTGCAGGCCGGTCTCCACCAGGATGGCGAGGAGCTTGGCCACCGTGGTGGTCTTGCCGGTGCCGGGGCCGCCGGAGATGACCGCAAAGGGGCGCGCCGCCGCCGTGGCCGCCGCCAGCTTCTGGCCGTTGCAGCAAAGCGCCTCGGGCACCAGGGTATCCAGCCGCTCCAGCTCGCTGGCCGCCTGGGCACTTTTTAGCAGGGTCTCCACGGCGGGCCACTCCACCTCATGGGGGAAGACCAGATCCAGGTACTTCTCCACAAAGTGGCGGACGGAGAAGTCCGGCGCGAGGCGGGCCTTGAGCAGGGCCCCGAACACCAGGCCGTAGTCGCGGGCAAAGAGGCGTGACAGGGCCGGGGCAATCTCCGGCCATTCGGCCCGTTCACTCAAGGCGCTAAGGTGGCGGGCCACCCCCAGCTCAAAGTCGTGGTAGCGGGTGAGGTAGAGGCGATCCCCCCAGAGTCGCAGGGGCCAGCGGGGGGCCTCTCCCTCCTCCTGTTCGCTCCCCACCAGGGGGCTGGCCGCAAAGAGAGCGGGCCAGCTCGCGGGATCCGCGAGATCCGCCAGCAGATCCCGGCTCTGATCCGGATCCAGCCCGAAGGGGCGCGAGGATCCCTGCCCGTCACCGCCCTGAGCGAGCATCGCCAGCGGCAGGCAGACATGGCCGCGCCCCAGCTCATGGCAGGCGAGCGCGGCCCCCAGCACCAGCTCGGGGCTGCCGCCAAGGTCGGCCACCAGCCTGGCAAATTGCAGGTCAAGCTGGCGGATGCGCCCCGCCAGCGCCAAGGCTTTCAGCCGCTCTATCATGGTTTCGCCCTTCATCTCGCCCCTCATGCCTCTGCCTTGTTCGATTTCTCTAAACGATGATCGTCAGATGTCACACCTTTACTAAACAACTCGTCCAGCCCCAGCACCAGTTCCCGGCTGGGCCTGGCATGGAAAATGCCCCCCTGGGGCATGCCGCGCAGGAAGAGATAGAAGACCCCGCCAAAATGCCGGTCGAAATCGTAGCCCGGCAGCCGCAAGGCGAGCAGCCGATGCAGGGCCAGCGAATAGAGCTGGTATTGCAGATCGTAGCGATGCTCGACCATGGCCCGCTCCAGGGCCGGGCGGCCGTAATCGGCGGGGCTCATGCCAAGGTGGTTCGATTTGTAGTCGAGCAGATACCAGCGCCCCTGCCACTCGAACACCAGGTCGATGAAGCCCTTGAGCATCCCCTGCACGGTGGCAAAACCGAGCGGCTTGCCGTCCCGCGACAGGGGGTCGTGCTGCTGGCAGAGTGCGGTGAGCGCCGGTGCCGTCACCCGCCCCATGGGCAGGAAGAACTCCAGCTCCACCTGTTTGCGCTCGGGGGCCAGATCCCGCAGCCGCACCGGATCCCCAAGGCCGGTCTCAAGGGGGGTATCCAGCACCGCCTCCACCTGCTGTTGCAGCACGGGGGCCCAGCCTTCGTCGAACCCCTCCTGGGTCAGCAGGGCGGCGATGTGCTGTGCCAGCGACTCGCCCTTCGCGTGCTCGAAGTCGATGGTCTCGAACAGGCTGTGGAGCAGGGTGCCGGGACGCGCCCCCTTGGGGAAGGTGAAGATGGAAGGGGCGGGCGCCTCCTCTTCCTGCACGGTGACGGCAGCCTCGGTGGCCACCTCGTCGTCGAAGCCGGGGTTGGCCAGCACCCCCTTGCCGTGGCCGTTGCCCTGGGCCGCGAGCCCGGAGTAGGAGCTGATCCACCAGTCCCGCTCAAGCTGCCCCTGGAACGCGCGCACGGTGGGCTCCCCCGGCGTCTCCGCTTCGGCGGGCAGCGGGGCCGGGCGGGTGAGCGAGGGCTCACCGACGGCCACCCCCGGCAGCGCCTGGGCCAGGTCGGTGAGGGCGGTCGCCAGTGTCCCGGCGTCCCCCTCCTCCCCCTTTTGCAGCAGGTAGCCGATGGCGGTGCGGTGCAGGTCGGTCTTCTCCGACTTGCCCGCCCCGGAGCGCACCGGCGCCAGCCCGAGCCAGGTGGCATAGACCCCCCGGGTCAGGGCCACGTAGAGCAGGCGCAAGTCTTCGGCGAGGCGCTCCTTGTCGGCCTCGGCCAGGGACTCCTCGGCACCGGTGAGATCGAGCACGGTGCGATTGCCCGCCTCCCCCGTTTCGTGGAACAGGGGGGTGTCGGCGGCGCGGTGGCTGCAAATGAACGGCAGGAAGACCAGCGGGTACTCCAGCCCCTTGGATTTGTGGATGGTGACGATCTGCACCAGCTTGCGCTCGGACTCCAGGCGAAGTATCTGCTCCCCGTCCTGGCCGTTGGGCTGGCTCACCGCCTCCCCGAGCCAGCGCAGCAGGGCGTACTCCCCGTCCAGCTCGCCGCTCGCCTGTTGCAGCAGCTCGCCGAGATGGAGGAAGTTGGTCAGCCGCCGCTCCCCGTAGGGGCTCGCCAGCAGGGAGGCGGCGAGGTTGCGCCCGTGCATCAGGGCCCGCAGCATGGCCAGCACCCCGTGGCGATGCCAGACCGCGCGGTATCCCATGAACTCCTGCACCGCGCTTTCCCAGGCCCGCTCGTCCGAGGCCAGCGCGTCCAGGGCCCTGGCATCGAGATCGAACAGGCCGGTGGCGAGCGCTGCCCTAAGGCTTCGCTCATCGCTCGGGTTCTGGCAGGCGTGCAGGATCAGCAGGATCTCCCGCGCCTCCACCTGGGCCAGCACGCTCTCGCGGTTCGACAGATAGACGGAGGCGATGGCAAGGCGCGCCAGCTCCTGCTGCACCAGCTTGCCCTCGGCGCCGGTGCGCACCAGCACGGCGATATCCCCGGCCCTGACCGGCTCGCTGCCGAGCATCGCCTTGCCCTCCCGGGCCAGCGTGAGCAGGCGATGGATCTCCGCCGCCGTGGCGCGGGCCATCCTGCTCTGGTACTCCCCCTTGTTGAAGGTGGGCTGACCGGTGAGCTGCCAGCAGTGCAGCACGGGGGCGGTCTGCCCCTCGATCAGCAGTGCCCGGCTCTTGCCCTGCGCCTCCACCGGCAGGAAGGGGATGTCCGCCTCGTAGATGAAGGGATCCTTCGCCCGCTCGAACAGGCCGTTGACCGCCGCCACCAGGGCGCGGCTTGAGCGCCAGTTGCGCCCCAGGGTGTAGTGGGCGCTCACATTTCGCCGCGCCTGGATGTAGGTGAAGATGTCTGCGCCACGAAAGCCGTAGATGGCCTGCTTGGGGTCGCCGATCATCAGGAGCGCCGTGTCCTGGTGACCGCCGTAAAGGCGATGGAAGATGCGGTACTGCTGGGGGTCGGTATCCTGGAATTCATCGATCATGGCGACCCGGTAGGTGGCGCGGATGCGCTCGCACAGCCGCGCCCCCAGGCCCGAGCCGAGCGCCCCGTCGAGATCCCGCAGAAGATCGTCGAAGGAGAGCTGATGGGCCTGGCGCTTGCTCTCCTGCATCCGGCTGCGCACCACCCTGGCCGCCCGCTGCAAGACGAGATCCCGGATGCCGGGTCGGCTCGCCAGCAGGGCGTCTATCTCGCCAAAGAGCGGCAGGGTGGGCACCGTTCCCCCCTTCTTGAGGTTCTCCTCCAGCGCCTGCTGGCCGAAGCGCTCCAGCTCCTTGGGCAGGACGTAGCCGCTGGTCTCGTCCTGCGCCCAGTCGCCAATCTTGGCAAGCCACCCCTCGTAGTTCTTGCCGGTGTAGCGGCTGATCTGCCCCTCGGTCTGGCGGCGGATCTCGTCCGTCTGCGCCAGCCACCCGGCTTTCACCGCCCCGATGCGGGCCATGGCGACACTGTGCCGCGCCGCCAGGGTCTCCTCCCCCGCCACCGGGCGGATCTCCAGCTCGTCGTTGTCGAGCCAGCTCCCCATCTCCCGCAGCAGGGCGGCGGGGCTCGGCCAGAGCCTTCGCACCGCCCGGGCCAGGGGCTGATCCACCGGATAGAACTCGGCGCGCCAGTAGTCACTCACCGCCTGCAGCCGGAGCCGGCTGTCGTCGGTCAAAAATTCGGTTTCAAAGAGGGCGCCCGACTCGAAGGCGTTCTGCCTGAGCATCCGCTGGCAGAAGCCGTGGATGGTGAAGACCGCCGCCTCGTCCATCTGCCGCTCGGCGGCCAGCAGGCGACGGGCCGCCAGATCGTGATCCTCCACCTCCGCCAGCAGTTGGGTCAGCAGGGTGTCCGTGCTGTGGCCGCGCATAAAGGCGAGGCGCGCCTCGTGGATGCGGGCGCGGATCCGCCCCCTCAGTTCGGCGGTGGCCGCCTCGGTAAAGGTCACCACCAGGATCTCGGTCACCGACAGGGGCCGCTCGTGGGCACAGGGCTGACCGGCGTCTCCCCCCTCCTCGCCTGCTTGTTCGATAACCGGGCCGTGGCCCAGCAAGAGGCGCAGATAGAGGCCCGCGATGGTATAGGTCTTGCCGGTCCCGGCGGAGGCCTCGATCAGCCGCTCGCCATAGAGGGGAAAACGCAGGGGATTAAGCGGGTTAGCCATTATTGCAACTCCTCCAGCGCCTGATGGAGCGGGGTCAGGTGTTCACGGGCCAGCCCCTGCAACTGGGCCAGCACCTCGTCATCGAGTTCCGGGAAGCAGCGGGCGACATAGACGTCCTGCCCCTCTCCCGTCACCATGTAGCCGCCGTTGAAGCGGGCAAGCGCCGCCTTGTCTGCCTCCTCCGGCTTTGCCGGATCCTTCTCGATCCCCTTGAGCCACTCCCAGGCAGTGCTCGGGAAGAAGGGCAGCGGCCGCTTCATCCCCTGGGTCCAGAGGGCCACCAGGGCCGCCAACCTGGGCCGCGCCTCGTCCGCCGCAAGCCTTGGCAGCCGCAGACTCTGTTTGGCATCGAACAACAGGGTGTCGCCGGGGGCGCTGCTCAATGAGAGGCAAAGGTGCTGGATCCAGGCCAGCAGCAGATCCTTGCCGTTGAAGCTGCCGGGTTTGACCACCAGCGCTCGTCCCTTCTGGGTGTCTATCCAGCCCTGAAGCTGCCCCTGGGCCAGGGCGATGTCGATCTCCACCGCCTGTTTGTCCCCCGTCCAGGGGCGCAGCCGCGCCGCCAGCTTGCCCATCTCGCCGTCGATCTCCTCCAGCAGCAGGCTGCCGAACCACCCTTGCGGCAGCAGGCCGGAGAGTTGCAGCCGATGGCGACGGGCCTCGCTCTCCCCTTCGGTCAGATGGGCATCCAGCAGCAGCGCCTTGAGCTGATAGTGCTGCAGGCCGTCCAGCTCGAAGGGCTCGCTGTCTTCGATGGTCGCCTCCTCCAGCTCGAACCACACCTTGAGGCGGCGGTTGAGGAAGTACCTGGCGGGCTGGCGATAGAAGCGCAGCAGCTCCGCCAGCTCCAGCCCCTGCTCCCTGCCCCACTCCGCGGGCAGGGGCAGATCGCCGCTCTGGAAGTTGGCGGCCCCCCGCTCCGGGCTCAGTGCCGGCAGCCAGTCGGCGGCATAGGTGAAGAGACCGGAGCCGGGTTCGGGGTAAAAGTAGGCCGGGCTGTAGGGGGTGAGGGGGTGCGCCACGATAAGGTGTTCGAGCAGCCGCTGGCCCGAGGTGTCATCGTCGAGATCTTCATCCCCCGCCAGCACGAAGCCCTGGCGCACGTAGTCGATGAGCTCCGCCAGCAACACGGAGGGTACCTTCTCGCTGTTGTCCTGGGCGCTGAACCCCTGATAGCTGATGTAGAGCCCCTGCTGGGCACTGAGGAGCGCCTCGAGGAAGAGATAGCGGTCGTCATCCCGGCGGGATCGGTCCCCGCGCCGCGAGGCCACCGCCATCAGATCGAAGCCCATGGGGGGCAAGGTGCGCGGGTAGACGCCGTCGTTCATGCCGAGCAGGCAGACCTGGCGGAAGGGAATGGAACGCATCGGCATCAGGGTGCAGAAGTTGACCTGACCGGCGAGGAAGCGCTGGCTGGAGCGGGACTCCCCCAGCACGCTGCCGAGGTAGTCCTGCAACAGGTCGGCACTGATGGCCTGCTCGAAGCGGGCCTCGCCGAGCTGGGCCTGCCAGTCGGTGAGCTGGCTGCGAATGAGCTGGAGCTGGCGCTCTTCATCCTCGTCGGCGAGATAGAAGCGCTCCAGCAGCGCCAGCAGGCAGGCGTGCCACTCAGCCAGCGGCTGCGCCTGTTGCAGCCGGGGCAGAAACTCCGCCAGGGAGTCGACGAACCAGGCGAGCTTGCCGAGGATCAGCCCCTGCTGCCCCTCGATGTCCGCATAAGGCAGGATCCCCGCCACCGGCTCCCCGTCCCCCATGGCAAAGCCCAGCAGCATGCGCCTCAGGCCGAACAGCCAACTGTTGCCGGACAGACGCGGCAGCGCGAAGCGCTCGGGATAGTCGTCATCCAGCCCCCAGCGGATGCCGGTCTCCTGCACCCAGCGTCGCAGCACGTTGAACTCGTCGTCGTCCAGCTCGAAGCGGCGCAGCACGGCGGGCACCTCCAGGATGGCGAGCAGCTCCCCCGCCCCGAAGCGGGCGTTCGGCAGCCTGAGCAGGGCGAGGAAACTTTGCAGCAGCGGGCTCTCCTGGCTCGCCGCCCGATCGGAGATCGCAAAGGGGATCTGGCCACGGGCCCCGCCCCGCCCCTTGCCGCCCTCCTTGCCAAAGACGGCCTGGATGTAGGGGCCGTAGCTGTTGACGTCCGGCATCATCACCACCACGTCTTTGGGGGTGAGGGTGGGATCCTGCTCGAACAGGGCTAGCAGCCGGTCGTGCAGTACCTCGAGCTCCCGCATGGGACCGTGGCAGGCGTGGATCTGCAAAGTGCCGTCATCCAGGCTGACAGGGCTCTTGTGGTGGCTGGCATCGAGATTGAACTCGCCGGCCCCCCGTTCCGCCAGCTCCAGCACGTCTTTCTGGATGGCCCGCAGCAAGGTGACCTTGCCCTCATCGTCGCGATCCTCGATGTCGACGAAGGCCTCGATCTGCGGCACCTCCAGCTCCATCAGCTGGTGCAGGTAGTCGCGCCCCAGCTTGCCCATGGAGGCGAGCAACGGATTGGCGGGGCCCTGCAGGGTCTCGAGATCCGTGCCGGGCTTGAGCTTGTTTTCGAGGCGCGCCAGGGTCTTGCGATCGAGCAAGTCCCCCCAGTAGTAGCGGCAGGGGTTGGTCACAAACAGGTGTACCTCCACCTCGGGGCGGCTGCCGAGGGCCAGCAGGGCCTCCACATAGCGGGGCGGCAGGGCCGAGATGCCGAACACGAAGACCCGTTGCGGCAGCCTGCCCGGCAGATCCCGGGTGCGCTCCAGCTCGTGGATGAAGGCCTCGTAGAGGTTGGCGCGGTGGTAGCCGCTGGGGCTGAGGGCCAGGGTGCGGGCCACCAGCTCGCGCCAGAGCTCGGGCTGCCAATCCTGACCGCTCACTCCGGCCAGCTCCTGGCTCAATCCTTCCCCCTCTTCCCAGCGGGCGATCCAGTCCGGCCGGTAGACCAGATACTGGTCGAACAGATCCGCCACCTTCTGGCAGAGCTGCCAGAGCCGCACCTGCTCCGGCGCCGCCCCGTCACTGCCCCCCAGATAGGCCGCGAGGGGCGCAAAGGCGGGTCTGCCGAGCAGAGTGGGCAGAATGGTCATCAGGTGCCAGCTCATGGCCCCCTTGTTGTAGGGGCTCTGGCGGGGCACGTCCGCCAGCACCCGGGTGAACATCTCCCAGATGAAACTCGCGGGCAGGGGAAAGTCGATGTTGGCGGCGATGCCGAACGCCTTGGCCAGCTCCAGCTTGAGCCACTGGGCCATGCCGGGACTCTGCACCAGGATCTGCTCCCGATCGAAGGGGTGGGAGAGGGGCGCCTGCCGGATGCGGCTCACCAGCAGCTCCTTGAGCAGATCCAGCTGATTGGAGTGGTAGAGGGTAAACATGGACGACTCCCGCCAATTTCATGAAGAGGGGGTGCGCGGGGGGACACTCTCTGGCATTCCCGTCACGGCACGCGAATCGGGATTGTCGGGGATCGGGGGATAAGATGCAAAAGGCACTTGTGGCGTCCGGACTGCGCGCCGTCACACCGATGACATCCCCGGGAAGCGGGCACAAAAAAGCCGGTGCAGGGCACCGGCCAAAAGGCGTTGGAAAACTTGAAACGTCAGGGTATTACCAGTGCTTGCCGAGGCGGGCATCCAGGCTGAAAGCCCCTGCACCGGCCGCCGCCAGGGCCAGGAAACCACCGGCCACGGAGACGTTCTTCATGAACATCAGCATCTGCATCTGCTCGGCAGGCTGATAGTGGAAGATGAAGGCGGCCATCAGGGTGAAACCGGCCAGCAGCACGGAGAGGCTGCGGGTAAACAGGCCCAGCACGATGGCGAGACCGCCACCCAGCTCCAGCAGGATCACCAGGGGCAGCATGAACCCGGGCACGCCCATGGCTTCCATGTAACCCTGGGTACCGGCGTAACCGCCGATCTTGCCCCAGCCAGCCATCACGAACATCAGCGCCAGCAGTACACGACCCACCAGCAGTGCCACATCTTTCATCTTGTCCATCGTCATATTCCTTTGCTTACCATCATGGTATTTACAGTGTAAAAGCTAATTGTTAACTCATTCATTTCGCCAAGATTTTTCTATCAAGGCAGGTCAAACAGCAGGGCTTCACTCCCCCTGGAGGCGGTGAGCACCCAGCTCGACTCGTCGCGGCTGAGCAGCCCGTCGCCGGGTCGGGCAGCCAGACCGTTGCCGGTCAGCTCCCCTGAAATCATGTGCAGGTAACCATGACGCCCTTGCAGTGCCCACTCCAGGGTCTCCCCTTCGGCAAGCTGCAGACGCCACACTCTGGCCTGCTGGCGGATCCTGAAGGATCCCGCCTCGCCGTCCGGTGACGCCACCAGCGTCATCCCGGGCTTGTTTTCAATCTTCTTCTGCTGATAACCCGGGGTCGTGCCGTGTTCATTCGGCTCGATCCAGATTTGCAGCAGGGAGAGCGGCTCGGTCTGCGAGGGGTTGTACTCGCTGTGCCGGATGCCGGACCCTGCGCTCATCAGCTGGAAATCCCCCGCCGGGATCTGCTCGGCGTGGCCGAGGCTGTCCTTGTGCTCTATGGTGCCTTGCAGCACGCAGGTGAGGATCTCCATGTTGGCGTGAGGGTGGGTCGCGAAACCGCCACCCGGCGCCACCCGATCCTGATTGATGACCCGCAGGGCAGAGTGTCCCATCCATTCCGGGTCATAGTAGTGACCGAAGGAGAAGCTGTGACGGGCATCCAGCCAGCCAAAGTTGGCCTTGCCCCGTGCTTCTGCGGCTCTCAATTTCATCATGGTGTGCTCCTCACTGACCAAGTTGGTTCATTAACGCTGGCGACCGTCACCCAGACCGAAGGGGATGCGGTAGCTGCTGCTTTCGTTGCCCAGGCTCACCGTCAGGTTGCCCTGGGTGCGGCTCGGGATGGCGACCTGCTGGGTGCCGATCAGGTTGGCGTGGACGGAAGCCAGCAGATCACCGGACTCGTCGCGCACCTCCAGCATGGGGTTGGCCTTGCCGTCCATCGCGGCGGTGGCGCTCCAGTTGACGAACAGCACGCCCGGGGCGGCATTGAAGTCAGCGGGAACGGAAGCCTGGGCGGCACCTGCGGTCATCAGGCCTGCAACGGCCAGCATCTTGATTACGTTTTTCATGTTCATTCACTCTCTTGGGTTTTATGTCATTGCCAAGGCCCCTTGGGCCCGAATCAATGCATCCATGCAAGAGATCATTCAAATACTATGTTGTTCTTTTGCTGACATCAGACATCGTGTTTGGGAATGTCTCAGCCCGGAACTACCTTTTATTTGGCTGCCAGGCGTTCCTGCCTAAGCGTTGATTGAATATTAAAGTGACTTCCCCTAAGTTGTTAGCGAGATAATCTGGTAAACACATTCAAAAAAATTGAAGGTTGGATATGGCCAAGGAATCGAACAAGGAGCGGGCGCTGACCCTGGAGGCGATCCGGGTGCTGGACGCCATCGACCGTCGTGGCAGCTTCGCGGCGGCGGCCGACGAGCTGGGCAAGGTGCCTTCGGCGCTGAGCTACACGGTACAAAAGCTGGAAGACGAGCTGGACGCCATGCTGTTCGACCGCAGCGGCCACAGGACCAAATTCACCCCGGCGGGCCGCATGCTGCTGGAGCGGGGCCGGGTGCTGCTGGAGGCGGCCGAGCACCTGGTGGGGGAGACCCGGGCCCTCTCCCGTGGCTGGGAGACCGACATCACCATCGCCGTCGATGCCTTGATGCCGGTACAGGCTCTCTACCCCCTGGTGGATCGGCTGGCCGAACAGACCGATACCCGGCTGAGGTTTCGCGCCGAGGTGCTGGCGGGCAGTTGGGAGTGCCTGGAAGATGGCCGCGCCGACCTGCTCATCTCCTCTCTCAATGCCGATATCGCCATGACCGGCATCAAGCACCAGGTGCTCAGGGAGGAGGTGATGCTCTACGTCGCCCATCCCGATCACCCCCTGCATCAGGAACCCGAACCCCTGGCGGACGAGACCCTGCGCCGCTATCGCGCCATCGCGGTGGCCGACACGGCGCTGCGCAAGCCCGTGCTCACCTACCGCCTGCTCGACAAGCAGCCGCGCCTTACCGTCAGCACCATGGGGGAGAAACGGGACGCCCTGCTGGCGGGGCTCGGCATCGGCACCATGCCGCAACGCTGGATTGAAGAGGACATCAAGGCGGGCAGACTCAAGGTGATCAGTCCCGAATATCGCCACCAGATCCAGGTCGTGCTGGCCTGGCGGCGAGACACCATGGGCAAGGCCAAGAGCTGGCTGGTGCGGGAGATCCCCAAGCTGTTTGCCAGTCAGGGGGAATAAAGGACTGCCTTCCGGGGTCGGTGGCGCAGGAAGTACCAAAACTGCGCCCCATTCTTGACGACGGGCTCAGATTCGGAGAAAAGAAAAAAAGCGGACCTCTTGCGAGTTCCGCTCAATGCCAGGAAAGAATAAAACCTTGCGGTTAAAAAAACCCTTAAATTGGAAGCAAACAATCGTTTTCTCAACCAGGAAGGTATTGAATCCGATTCGTGTTGAATTATGTGCGATGTAATATGCATCACCAGCAAAATGTTGAAAGGTTGAAGGATATGCACCACCGAGTGTCATTTTCTGCCACCTTGCACCACAACTGGTCAGGCCATTTCCGCCATTATCACCGGGTTACCCTCCTCTGGTTTTTCTAGGTGTCAAAATTTGAGCCCGATACAGACAAACCACTCAATTTCTGACACGACTAAAAATGCAGATAAAGGAATAGTTGCATGACCTACAGCCAGACACTGGCCAATCACATCCTCGACACCCTGAAGAAAACCCTGACTGACAAGGGGATCCGCTATCAGACCCTGGCAGAAGCCATGGGGGTTTCCATCGCCACCGTGAAGCGCATGATGAACAAGCCCTCCCTGCCGTTCGACACCCTGCTGGAGATCTGCCATCTGGTGGGACTCTCCTTCGAAGAGCTGCTGGACCGGACCCAGGATGCCCAGAGCCGCCGGGCCGTCTTCACCCAGGAGCAGGACGAGGCGTTTCACAAGGAGCCGGGGCTTTATGCCTTCCTCGCCAACATCTTCTGGCGCGACAAGACCCTCATCGATCTCAAGCGGGAGTACGGCCTGACCGATGCCTCCTGCTACCTCTATCTGCGCAAGCTGGAGAAGCTCGGCATCCTGCAGCTTGGCATCGACAACAGCTACCACTTCCTCATCAGCGAGCGCATCAGCTTCGAGCAGCACAGCCGCTTCGCCCGCCAGCAGGCGCGCCAGGCCATGTCGGTGCTGGGGGACTATCTGGTGGAGAACATGCACAGGCCCAACAACTACATGGCGCTGTGCCAGCTCCATCTGGGGGAGAGCGAGGCCATGGCGCTGATCGATCGCATGAAGGAGTACTGGCATCAGGAGCTCAAGCTCAACCGCCCCGCCATCGGCCAGCGGGAGGGCAGCAAGACCTACACCATGTCACTGCAACTGGCGGACTGCGGCTACCAGAGCTTCGACGATCTGATCCCCAACATCGACAACTGATCCCGGTGGATCCTGCGGGATCCGCCCCGTCAGGGCGCCAGAACGCCGCTACTCTGCCAGTTGCACCTGCCGCGCGTCGATAGCGAGCGGTTGCAGTGCCCGGGTATCCAGGCAGATGCGGATGGCGTCCGGTCGCCAGTGCTCGATGTCGCAATCCACCAGCTTCCCCTCCTCGTCATGATTGACCCGCACCAACCGCAGCACGGCGCTCCCCTGGGCCAGGTTGAGGGCGCGGGCTATCTCTCCCCGTGCCGCCGACGGGGTGATCTCAAGGCTCGCCCAGCCCTGGCCTATGCCATAGCGCTGCCGGTAAAGCTCGGTGAGGGAGCTGGCCAGGGGAGCGCTGGCGATGCCGGGGAAGCGGCTCGCCAGCAGGTGATGGCTGACGTGGAGCACAGGGCGACCGTCGATCAGCCGCTGGCGGTGGATCTCGTAGAGCGGCGTAAAGGGTTCCAGACCCATCCAGCGGCACAACTCGCTGCTGGCAAGCTGGTTGCCATGGGCCAGCACCCGGGTCTCGGCGGTGCGCTGCTGTTCGCCAATCCACTGGTGAAAGTGGGTGTGGATGGCGGGATCGTAGGTGAGGCGAGGCGGCGCCACGAACCAGCCGCGCCGCTCGGCCCGGTAGATGAGGCCGTCCGCCTCGAGGCTGGAGAGTGCCTCCTTGATGGTGATGCGGGTGGTGGCGAAGCGCTCGCTCAGCGCCCGTTCGGCGGGCAGCTGCTGCCCCGCCGCCAGGTGTCCGCTGCCGATATAGCGGCGCAGGGTCCGGCAAATCTGTTCGCACTTGGAGGGTGTGCGGCCATCGGCCATCCCCTGTTCACTCAATCGCTCTGTCACTGTCACATCCCTGTCGGTCATTCGGGTTTGCACACCACTGGAGTAGACCAGAGGTTGTCGACCCCGAGTTGTAACCGCCCCTGATGACAGCGCCATGACAGGGCGATTGTCACGAAACTGCCATCAAAGCGCCCCGCCACCGTCATATTTCCCCTCTAGCATCCCTCTCGAACCTTAACTGACCTAGTCCAGAGGGATGGGATGATGAAAAGCGTGATCGCAAGTGCACTGGCCCTGGTGGCCATCAGTCAACCGCTGTTTGCCGCCGAGAACATCGCGGATCTCGAAAAAGCCGCCCGCGGTGAAGGCCAGCTCCAGAGCGTCGGCATGCCGGACAGCTGGGCCAACTGGAAGGATACCTGGCAGCAGCTCGGCAGCATCTACGGCATCAAGCATCAGGATACCGACATGAGCTCCGCCCAGGAGATCGCCAAGTTCGCCGCCGAGAAGGCCAATGCCACCGCCGACATCGGCGACGTGGGCGGCGCCTTCGGCCCGGTGGCGGTCAAGCAGGGGGTCACCCAGCCCTACAAGCCCTCCACCTGGGCCGACATTCCCAACTGGGCCAAGGATGCGGATGGCCACTGGATGCTGGCCTATACCGGCACCATCGCCTTCCTGATCAACAAGGATCTGGTCAAGGCCGCCCCCACCAGCTGGCAATCCCTGCTGGGTGGCGACTACAAGGTGACCCTGGGTGACGTGGGCGTCGCCTCCCAGGCCAACAACGGCGTGCTGGCGGCGGCCTATGCCACCGGCGGCAGCGAGAAGAATCTGAAACCCGCCCTGGATCTGTTCGGCAAGCTGGCCAAGCAGGGCCGCCTGTCGCTGAACGACCCGACCATCGCCAACATCGAGAAGGGCGAAGTGGAAGTGGGGGTGCTGTGGGACTTCAACGCCCTGAACTACCGCGACCAGATCGACCCCAAGAAGTTTGATGTGGTGATCCCGAGCGACGGCTCCGTCATCGCCGGCTACACCACCATCATCAACAAGTGGGCCAAGAACCCCAACGCCGCCAAGCTGGCCCGTGAATACATCCTCTCCGATGCAGGTCAAATCAACCTGGCCCGTGGCTACGCCCGCCCCATCCGCAGCAACGTGACCTTGCCGGATGACGTCAAGGCCAAGCTGCTGCCGGCCGAACAGTACGCCAATGCCAAGCCTGTGCAGGATCATGCCGCCTGGGAGCAGAGCTCCAAGGCCCTGCCGCGCCAGTGGCAGGAAACCGTCATGATCAACATGCAGTAAGGAGTGGCCAGTGCAACACAAGGTGATAGTGGTACTTGTGGATGGCCTGGCAGCAGAGGTAGCCCATTGCATGGGCTACCTCTGTGGCATGGTGGAGGCAGAGCGCGGCCTGCATACGACCCTGAGTGCCGCCCTGCCCTCCCTCTCCCGCCCTCTCTACGAGTGCATCCTGACCGGCGTGCAGCCGGTGGCGAGCGGGATCACCCACAACGGGGTGACGCGCCTGAGCCAACACGACTCCATCTTCCATCTGGCCCGTGCCGCGGGCAAACGCACCGCAGCGGCGGCCTACCACTGGGTGAGCGAGCTCTACAACCAGAGCCCCTGGCTGGCGGCCCGCGATCGCTTTACTCACGATGAGCAACTGCCCATCCAGCACGGCTGCTTCTACTGGGACGACGGCTACCCCGACAGCCACCTGCTGATGGACGGCGAGTGGCTGCGCAGCCAGTACGACCCCGATTTTCTGCTGATCCACCCCATGGGGGTGGATGACGCTGGCCACCAGTTTGGCCTCGATTCCCGCCAGTACCGCAATCAGGCGCGCCGCATGGACAGCCTGCTGGCCGACCTGCTGCCCCAGTGGCTGGCAGAAGGGTATCAGGTGGTGATCACCTCGGATCACGGCATGAACAACGACCTGAGCCACGGCGGCACCCTGCCGGAAGAGCGCACTGTGCCGCTCTGGCTGTTTGGTGATGCCTTCGTCGAGCGCTGGCCGGATGGGGTAGTGATCGCCCAGACCCAGCTCTGCGCCCTGATGGCGGATCTGCTGGGAGTTCCCCACGACAAGCCGGCAGCCCCCCCGCTGCTCAAGGCGGCCTTTATGCGCGAGGTGCACTGATGATGCCTGCCACCACCGAGATCCTCGCGGATCAACAGGTGAAGCCACGCCGGGAGCGCCGTCACTGGCTGCCGGCCCTGGTGCTGCTGCCCTTTGTCCTCTTGATGATCCTGTTCCAGCTCGCCCCCATGGTGTGGGTGCTGGTGGGCAGCGTCCAGACAACCGATGGCTGGGGTCTCGACCATTACCGGGAGATTTTGAGCTCCCCCTTCTATCTGCAATCCTTCGGCAACTCGCTGCGCATCGCCGGCATCGCCAGCCTGGCGGGGCTCGCCATCGGCACCCTCGGGGCGGCGGCGCTGCGCCACAGCGGCGAGCGGGTCAAGCGGGTGCTGCTGGCCTTCGTCACCATGACGGGCAACTTCAGCGGCGTGCCGCTGGCGTTCGCCTTCATCATCGTGCTCGGCATCAATGGCGCGGTGACCCTGCTGCTCAAATCCTGGGGCCTCATCGACGGCTTCAACCTCTATTCGGGCAGCGGCCTTATCCTGATTTACACCTACTTCCAGATCCCCCTCGCCCTGCTGCTGCTCTACCCGGCGTTCGACGCCCTGCAGGAGGAGTGGCCCCAGGCCGCCGCCCTGCTGGGTGCGAGCAGGGGGCAGTATGTCTGGCACGTGGCGCTGCCGGTGCTGACTCCTGCCCTGCTCGGCACCCTGATCATCCTGTTTGCCAACGCGGTGGGAGCCTATGCCTCTGCCTACGCTCTCACCACCGGCAACTTCAACCTGGTGACCATCCGGGTGGCCAGTCTGGTCTCCGGCGACATCTTCCTCGAGCCGAATCTCGCGGCGGCGCTGGCGGTGATCCTGATGGTGCTGCTGGGGGTGGTGACAGCCGCCAACCAGTGGCTGCTGAAAAAGAGCTATGTGAACAAGGGACAATCCCATGCATGATTTGACGCCGCGCTGGCCCAGATGGGTGCTGGGGGCGCTGGTCGCCACCCTGCTGCTGCCGCTGCTGGCCACCTTTCTCTACTCCATCTCCACCCGCTGGGGGGCGACCCTGCTGCCGGACGGCTTTACCCTCGACTGGTATCTCAAACTCTGGGGCGACCCGCGCTTTCTGGCGGCCTTTGGCCGCAGCCTCCTGGTCTGCTTCGCCACCCTGCTGCTGGGGACCCTGGTGCTGGTGCCCACCGTACTGGTGGTGGCCTACTACTTCCCCAGGCTGGATCCCTGGATGAACCTCTTGATCCTGCTCCCCTTCGCGGTGCCGCCGGTGGTCTCTTCGGTGGGCTTGCTGCAGATCTACGCCGACGGCGTCCTGCCCATCATCGGCACCCCCTGGATCCTGATCGGCACCTGGTTCACCGTGGTGCTCCCCTTCATGTACCGGGCGCTGGCCAACAGCCTGCAAGGGGTGCCGCTGAAAGATCTGATGGATGCCGCTCACCTGCTGGGGGCCAGCAGTGCCCGCGCCTTCCTGCTGGTGGTGATCCCCTGCCTGCGCAAGGGACTGCTGGCGGCGCTGTTTCTCTCCCTCTCCTTCCTGCTCGGCGAGTTCGTGTTTGCCAACATGCTGGTGGGCACCCGTTACGAAACCCTGCAGGTCTACCTCTACAACATGCGTGCGACTTCGGGCCACTTCACCAGCGCCCTGGTGATGAGCTACTTCCTGCTGACCCTGCTGCTCACCTGGGCAGCGAACAGATTTCATCGGTGAATCAACATGTTCCATCTAGAAGTGAATCAACTGCACAAATCCTACGGCGACACCAAGGTGTTCGAGGGAATTGAATTCGGCATCCGCAAGGGGGAGCTGGTGACCCTGCTCGGCCCCTCCGGCTGTGGCAAGTCCACCCTGCTGCGGGCCCTGGCCGGGCTCACCCCGGTGGATGGCGGTCAGGTGCGGGTGGCCGGTGAGGACATTACCTGGCAGGAGCCCCAGAAGCGGGGCATCGGCATGGTGTTCCAGAGCTATGCGCTGTTTCCCAACATGACGGTGTGGGACAACGTCGCCTTCGGCCTCAAGATGAAGCCCCAGCCGGGGCGGGATCTCGCCGCCAGCGTGCAAGAGGCGCTGGCCCTGGTGGAGCTGACCGGCTTCGAGCGCCGCTATCCGGGCGAACTCTCCGGCGGCCAGCGCCAGCGGGTGGCGCTGGCCCGGGCGTTGGTGGTACAGCCGCGGATCCTGCTGCTGGATGAGCCGCTCTCGGCGCTGGATGCCCGCATCCGCCGCAGCCTGCGCCAGCAAATTCGCGCGATCCAGCAGCGCCTCGAGCTCACCACCATCTTCGTGACCCACGATCAGGAGGAGGCGCTGACCCTGTCGGATCGGATCTTCCTGATGAACAAGGGCTCCATCGTCCAGAGCGGCACACCGGAGCAGATCTACACCCGCCCCGCCAGCGAGTTCGTGGCGGGCTTTATCGGCAACTACAACCTGCTGGGTGGCGAGCAGGCCAAATCCCTGTTCGGCCCGCGCTTTCGCGGCAAGCTGGCGCTGCGGCCGGAGTCCATCACCCTGCTGCCCGCCGGGGCGGTCAGCCACGAGCCCAGCCTGCCCGGCATCGTTCGCCAGCAGCAGCTGCTCGGCAACGTCATCCGCTATCAGGTGGAGTGCGAGGCAGGGCTGTTGACGGTGGATTGCCTCAACCGCCGTGCCGGCGATCTGCTGCCGGTAGGCAGCGCCGTGACCCTGGTGGTGGCCCGGGATCAACTCTGTGAGGTAGCATAACGCCATGAATCCCATTCATTTTTCAGCCAGTACCCCGATGCTGGCAGCCAACCCGAGGAGCAGCCATGGCCCTGGCACTGTTTGATCTGGACGAGACCCTGATAGCGGGGGATTCCGCCAGCCTCTGGCTGGAGTACATGGTGGCCCAGGAGCTGGCCCCGGCGGGCATGGTGGCCGAGGAGCAGGCCATGATGTCCCTCTACCATCAGGGCAAGATGGACATGCACCAGTACATGGCCTTCACCCTGCAACCGCTGGCAGGCAGGACGCGCCAGTGGCTCGACTCCCTCTGCACCCGCTTTGCCGAACAGGTGCTGCGGGAGCGCCTCTACCCCCAGGGGCTGGCCCGCATCGAGTGGCATCGCCAGCGTGGCGACGAGCTGGTGCTCATCTCCGCCTCCGGCGAGCATCTGGTGGCCCCCATGGCGCAGATGCTGGGAATGGATCACTGCGTGGCCATCCTGCTCGACGAGGAAGCAGGCATGTTGACCGGCCAGACCCGCGGCACCCTGAGTTTTCGCGAAGGCAAGGTGGCCCGCATCAACCAGCTCTTTGCCGGAAAGGAACACCTCTGGCAGGGGAGCTTTGGCTACAGCGACTCCCACAACGATCTGCCCATGCTGCGGGCGGTGAGCCATCCCCATGCGGTCAATCCGGCCCCCGCCCTGCGCCAGTGCGCCGAGGAGCTGGGCTGGCCCCTCTGGACCTGGCAGTTGCACCCTTGATCCGCGCAATGAAGAAGAGGCCCTCAGGCCTCTTCTTTGCTCAACATGCCATCCCCTGAGAGCGAGTCGTCCCGGGGAGCCAGGGGATCCACCATGTAGATGCGATTCTTGCCGTCACCCTTGGCGCGATAGACCTCGGCATCGACCATGGTCAGCAGACTCCTGGCCCCAAGCCCGGGGGCACTCGCCACCAGGCCGCCGCTGAAGGTGATCCCAAGACCGGGTTCACGCCAGTGCAGGGAGGCCACCCCAATCCTGTACTGCTCCAGCAGCATCTGGCAGAAGTGGATATCGGGATTGGCGAACAGCACCACCAGCTCTTCCCCGCCATAGCGGCATACCCAGCCATGATCCCCCAGCAGCTTGGCGCCAAAGCTGGCCACCCGCTTGAGCACCACGTCCCCGGTCTGGTGACCATAGGTGTCATTGATCCGCTTGAAACCGTCCAGATCGATCATGGCCAGGCAGAAGCGGTCCTGATCGAGCAGCAGCCGATTCAACCGCTCGTCGAAGAAGCGCCGGTTGTAAAGGCCGGTCAGCTTGTCGAGGTTCGCCTGCTGGCGCACCTCGTGATAATCCTTGCTCACCTCCGCCAGCTCGGCATAGACGTGCCTGAGCTCGCGCATCCCCCCCTGGTGCACCTCGTCAGGCTGGGTCCGGCTGGCCCGGATCACGGTGGAGATCTCGTCCAGCATCCGCCTGAAATAACGGGACCAGATCAGTGCCAGCACCATGTAGAGCACGCTGGCCAGCACGATGATCCCGAGCACGTTGAGGGAGGCGCTCGCCACCACCGCCTGGATGCTGGAGGCGGGCAACACGCTGATCAGCACCCAGTTGTGGTCCGGCAGGCGGCTGTAGGCCACGAACTGGCGAGACGCCTGATCCAGGAAGATGCCGTCCTCCCCGCTGAAGCGGGAGAGCCAGGTCGGGTGGGTCATGGGCTTGAGCAGTTGTGAGGGATCGGGGTGGGCCAGCACCTTGCCCGACTGGTTGACGATCATCTGGTAGCCGCTGTTCCACTGCCGGTTCAGCTGTGCGGAGAAGGGGGCCAGGATGGCATCCACCGCGAAGACCCCCCGCACCTTGCCCTCCTTGTCGGTGATGGCCCGCGCCAGGGCGATCACCAGCGTGCCGTTGGTGTAGTCGTAGTAGGGTTCGGTCCAGACCATCTTGCCCACATGCTGGCTGGCCAGCTGATACCAGGGGCGCACCCTGGGATCGAAGTCCGCATCCGCCTGCCATTCGGGGTAGATCAGCATCTGGCGCTCGGCGGTGCCCACATAGATGTAGATGAGATCCGCCATCACCCCCTTGTAGAGGCGCCACTCCCTGAGATAGGAGTCGGTGTTGCGCAGGCGGGGGCCGCTGATGTCCTCCACCTTGATCTGGTCGTAGATGAGGGAGAACTGACGCTCCATCTCGTTCAGGTAGGGCTCGATGAAGACGTGGCGCAACTGGTGATTGGTGGCGAGCAGGCGCTGTTGCAGCTCTCGCTGCAGGCTGCGCTCCATGTGCAAGTAGTAGATGGCGCCCAGCATCAGGACGGGAATGAAGAGCAGAAGCAGGCCCAGGCGCATCCGTGCCACCAGGGACCAGGTCTTTTTGGAGACTGCTCGCTTATCCAACCCTGACTCCATGCTATCCCCTGACATCGTGTAGTGTCAGAATATCAGCCCCACCTGATGGCGTCCAAAGGGAAGCGCATCAGGTGGCCAACGAGAAGGAACTGGCCTGGATGTTGAAACCGGAACTGCTGACTGCCCTCCATTACTGCGCCGTGATCACCCTGACCGGAGCCATCACCTCGGAGTATTTCCTGTTCCGGCGCGGCATGTCCATCGAGCAGGTGCGCAAGCTGCTGCTGGCTGACAGCCTGGCCGCCCTGGCCCTGCTGCTCATCTTCATCACGGGCGTGCTGCTGGTGGTCGCCCATCCCCAGCCACCGGCCATCCTGCTTGCCAATCCGGGTTACCGCACCAAGCTGCTGATGTTCTTCGCCATGGCCATCAGCTTTGGCTACCCCAGCCGGCTGTTCCACCACTGGCGCCGATCCTTGCGCCAGGGACGGGCTCCCCTTGTCTCCACCCAGCAGCAGTTCTGGGTGATCTGGATCCTGAGGGGCAACCTGCTGCTGCTCGCCCTGCTGCCCCTGCTCGCCAAGCTGGCCAGCCGCTGATCCTGCCCTCGCCCGGCAACAAATGGCTGACGACAAACGCCCCTTCTCGCAGGTATCGTAATGGCGGGGCCCGAGTGCCGCCGAGACTCTTTCTCAGGGATGATTCCGTATGCGTTCAAACATGATGTTATTGATGGCCGCCGCCATCTGGGGGCTGGGCTTCGTCGCCCAGCGTCTGGGGATGGATCACATGGGGCCCTTCACCTTCAACGGCCTGCGCTTCCTGCTGGGCGCCCTCTCCCTGCTGCCGCTCTTGTGGTGGCTCAAGTCACGCCAGCCGCCCCAGCCTACCGGTGATCACCGCCTGCTGCTGACCGGGGGCCTCATCGCCGGCACCGTGCTCTTCTCCGCCGCCTCCCTGCAACAGGTGGGGCTGCTCTACACCACGGCCGCCAAGGCGGGCTTCATCACCGGCCTCTACATCATCCTGGTCCCCGTCATCGGCCTGGCCCTGCGCCACAAGACCGGGGCCAACACCTGGGTAGGCGCCCTCATCGCCATGGCCGGGCTCTACTACCTCAGCGTCACCGAGGAGTTCACCATCGGCTACGGCGATCTGCTGCAAGTGATCGGGGCCCTGTTCTGGGCCGTGCATCTGCTGGTGCTGGATCACTACTCGAACCGGGTCGCCCCCATTCGTCTTGCCGGGGTGCAGTTCGTGGTGTGCGGCCTGCTCAGCCTGGCCACGGCCTTCGTCATCGAGACCCCGACGGCGAGTGGTGCCGTGGCGGGCTGGCAGGCGCTGCTCTACGCCGGTCTGGTCTCGGTCGGCATCGGCTATACCCTGCAGGTGGTGGGGCAGCGCGGTGCCCATCCGGCCCACGCCGCCATCATCCTCAGCCTGGAGACGGTGTTCGCCGCCATCGGCGGTGTCCTGCTGCTGGGGGAACATCTGGACGAACGGGCCGTGGTCGGCTGCGCCCTGATGCTGGCGGGGATGCTCATCTCCCAGATCCGCCTGCGCTGGTGGTGGAAGTCCCGTCGGGACAAGGTGCCCAGCCAGCCCTGATATCTGCGGTGGTCATGGACCCCAAATTGAACGAGGCGCCCTTGGGCGCCTCGTTTTATTGCCGCCTGCCTAGCGCACGCTGGAGCAGAAGCTCACGTCATCGCGCAGGGGGTCATTGCTCACGCTGTGATAGAGCTCGAAGCAGGGGCCGTCCCCAAAGGCGAGCCCAGCCGCGACGATATCGCCGATGTGCTCCTGCCAGCGCTCCCCGTACTGGCTGCGATCCGTGATGAGGTAGCGGGACTGGGCGTAGCGCCCGGCGGGGATGTGCTGAATTTCCACCTCCCCCGTCCCCAGGGTGCCCACCGGCACGCTGATGCCGATGTCGGTGCGGCACTGGGCCGGCGGCGTCACCTCGGGGTTGTCGTGGTAGATGAAGATCCACTCTCCCCCTTCCAGGCCACGGGGCGCGGCCCACTGGTGAAGGCGATGGCAGACGGCGTCATACCCTTCGCCATAGGGGCCGGTCACGCGGATATAGGCCAGGGTGCGGGCGTCCATCTCGACGGTGTTCATGGTGTTGCTCCTTGCTGATGAGTGGCCTTCAGCATAAGGGAGTGCCCCTTGCCATGCGTGTCCTTCCTTGCGATCCAGGTGTCCGTTCTTGCCCTTGTCGCGGCGAAACGCCCCTGGGGTGCAGCCATAGTGGCGGCGAAACGCCTTGGCGAAAGCCTGGGAGCTGCCAAGCCCCGCCCCCAGAGCGATGGCGGTGACGCTGGCATCGGTGTAGCAGAGCTGCCAGGCCGCCCGCTGCATCCGCAGGCGGCGGCACATCTCGCCGGGGGCCTCCCCCACCACGGCGGTGAACACCCGGTGGAAGTGGTAGAGGGAGAGGCAGGCGCGACTCGCCAGCGCCTCGATGGAGAGATCCGGATCCTGCTCCAGTGCCCGCAGCACCGGCGTCAGGCGCTCGCGATAGTCGATCATCGGCGCACCCTGGCCATGTAGAGGGCATCCACCAGCACCCCATGACGCAGGCCGTAATCCCGGGCTACGCCCTCCTCCACGAAGCCCGCCTTGCGATAGAGGGCCAGGGCCGCCTGGTTGTCGGCCCAGACCGTCAGCTCCACCCGCGTCAAGCCGAGCCAGTTGTCCGCCAGGTCCAGCGCAGCCTGCATCAGGGCGGTGCCCACCCCGCGCCCGGCCCAGTCATCGTGTACCGCCATGCCGATGCTCGCCACGTGGCGGCGGCGGGGGGCCGGCTCCACCATCAGGACCAGCGCACCCGCCACCTCCCCCTCCCACTCCGCCAGCAGGCTGTAGATGCCATCCCGCGGGGTCAGCTTCTGCTCCCACTGCTGCAGGGAGGGGAAGGGAAGTTGCAGGGTGCCCGCCTGAGCATGGGGCATGGCGTGAAGATCCCGCAGGGCGGCGGCATCTTCCGGCCCGGCGCGGCGAATGGTGATGGACATGAGACCTCCTGATTGGCTGAATCCCATCTTGCCGCAAGGCTGGCGTCTGTTTCCACCCCCATCAGCGAAACCAATCAAAGGGTTAGGCACACTCCATTGGAGCCGCTCCCCCACTTCACCTAGTCTGGCGACTCATCACAAGGAGACCCGCCATGACCGACAAGACCCTGCGCAGCGCCAACGGCGCCCCCGTCGTCGACAACAACAACAGCCTCACCGCCGGCCCCCGCGGCCCCGTCCTGATGCAAGACATCTGGTTGATGGAGAAACTCGCCCACTTCGACCGCGAGCGCATTCCCGAGCGGGTGGTGCACGCCAAGGGCTCGGGCGCCTACGGCACCTTCACCGTGACCCACGACATCAGCGCCTTCAGCAAGGCTGACCTGTTCAACGCCGTCGGCAAGCAGACCCCGGTGTTCCTGCGCTTCTCCACCGTGGCAGGTGAGAAGGGCGCCGCCGACGCCGAGCGGGACGTGCGCGGCTTCGCCCTCAAGTTCTACACCGAGCAGGGCAACTGGGATCTGGTGGGCAACAACACCCCGGTGTTCTTCATTCGCGATCCCCTGAAATTCCCCGACTTCATCCACACCCAGAAGCGGGATCCCCGCACCAACCTGCGCAGCGCCACCGCCGCCTGGGACTTCTGGTCCCGCCACCCGGAATCCCTGCACCAGGTCACCATACTGTTCAGTGATCGCGGCATCCCCAGGAGCCTGCGGGAGATGAACGGCTACGGCAGCCACACCTTCAGCTTCATCAACGACGCGAACGAGCGCTTCTGGGTCAAGTTCCACTTCAAGACCGAGCAGGGCCACAGCTTCTACACCGATGAAGAGGCGGCCACCGCCGTCGGTCAGGACAGAGAGACCAGCCAGGCGGATCTGTTCAACGCCATCGAGCGGGGGGACTTCCCGCGCTGGAAGGTCTATGTGCAGGTGATGCCAGAGGCCGAAGCCCAGACCTACTCGATCCACCCGTTCGACCTCACCAAGGTGTGGCCCCACAAGGACTACCCGCTCATCCCGGTGGGCGTGCTGGAGCTCAACCAGAACCCGGACAACTACTTCGCCCACGTGGAGCAGGCCGCCTTCACCCCGGCCAACGTGGTGCCCGGCATCGGCTTCTCGCCGGATCGCATGTTGCAGGGTCGCCTGTTCTCCTACGGTGACACCCAGCGCTACCGCCTCGGCGTCAACCACGGCCTGCTGCCGGTCAACGCCCCGCGCTGCCCGTTCCACCACGGTGCCCACCGCGACGGCGCCATGCGGGCCGACAGCAACGGTGGCGCCAGCCCCAACTACCAGCCAAACCGCTTCGGCACCCAGCAGCCGAGCGAGCAGCACGAACCGGCCCTGAGTCTGGAAGGGGCTGCCCTGCACTACGATTTTCGTGACCATGACAGCGACTACTACAGCCAGCCGGGAGCTCTCTTCCGCCTGATGGACGAGGGGCAGCGTGCCCGCCTCGCCGCCAACCTGGCCCGCTCCCTCATCAATGTGGAGGATGACGCCATCGTCGCGGCCCAGCTCAGGCACTTCGAGCAGGCCGACCCCGAGTACGCCAAACGGGTCGAGCTGGCCCTGGCCGCCCTGCAACGCTGAGTCGCAGGCAGCCAACCTCTGCCAAAGCAAAACGGGGGCCCGATGGCCCCCGTTCTCGCATGACGGTCTTTGCTGAATGAAGGGGTTGTACCGCCAGCTCACGGCGGCAACGACGTTGAGCACTGGCAGCGCGGCATCATTATCCACCTGTGGTAATAAACCTGCCTGCGGTAATGCACTTTTAGTCACCCATAAAAACGGAGCCCGAGGCTCCGTTTTTCAATGCGGTATCCATCCCGGACGCAACGCCCTCGCGCTCTTCCCGTCCCCTTGCCAACAAGAGTTGGTACCGCCAGCTCACGACGGCAACGACGTTGTGCACTGGCAGAGCGGCACCATTGTCCACCTCTGGTAATAAACCTGCCTGCGGTAATGCACGTTTAGTTACCAATAAAAACGGAGCCCGAGGCTCCGTTCTTCAATGCCGTATCCATCCCGGACGCCGCACCCTCGCGCGCTTCCCGCTCCCTTGCCAACAAGGGTTTGTACCGCCAGCTCACGACGGCAACGACGTTGTGCACTGGCAGAGCCGCACCATTGTCCACCTGTGGTAATAAACCTGTCTGCGGTAAGGCACTTTTAGTCACCAATAAAAACGGAGCCCGAGGCTCCGTTGTTCAATGCGGTATCAATCCCGGACGGAACGCGCTTCGCGCTCTTCCCGCTCCCTTGCCAACAAGCGTTTGTACCACCAGCTACTGCGACGACGTTGTGCATTGGAAGAGCGACGAGCCATTGCTTAGATCCCAGTCAAGAGAAGAAAGAGCCGCATTATGCGATAGAGATCACGCCCGTGTCTGTAGCTGGATCAAGAAAAGGCTCACTGGCCCACCCGGATCGTCCGCTGGTTGCCCTCCGGTTCACCACTCTGTGACGGCGTCGTCACCTCTCGCCAGATCAGGGGACCATTGGTCTCCATCGCCTGTTGCGGCGCGCACTCCAGCCAGAGCTCCCCCTGCTGGATACGGGCCCCCTGGGAGTATTTCTGATCCTGATACCAGCACACCCGCTCGGGCAGCGAACCAAGGGGCAGCACCAGCTCGGTGCCCACCGAGTGGCTGAGGGTGTTGGACGCCGGGGCGGCCAACGCGGGGAAGAGCCAGCCAAGGGCCAGCAGACAACCTGCACAACGGATCATGGGAATTCCTGTCACGGGGGAGTGAAAGTGTAAAGCGACCAGCAGAGCCCTCGACTTGACCAATAAATGTCGGCTCATCTGGCATTCCGGAAGCAATATGATAGCCTGCCTGCGCCCGCAAAAGCCTGTCAGGGCTCTGCCGTGGGCCCCCACCGGCATCGCCGGGATGCGGTAATGAATAACCCTTAATAATCAGATAATTAACTGGATATGTTGTCAATGCGTATCATGCCGTTGCTCAAGGCTGCCTGCCTGAGCCTGATGTTGTCCGCCTGTGTCGCCCCCCTGCTGATGATGAGCCCCACCAGCCAGCTGATGTGGGCCCTGCTCAAGCCGCTGGTCGGTTTCGATCCGAACGAGGCCAACCTGTTCGAGCAGCCGCTGATCAAGGACAGAATGACCGCCATGCTGGGGCCCAACTACGAGAGCACCATGCAGCTGCTCAAGACCGCCGACGAGCTGCAACAGGAGGGGCCGCTCTTTTACGTGGTCTCCCGCTACGCCCCCGTGCCGGACGTGGCCAAGCAGGCCGGCATGGTCTGGAACGCCGACACCAACCAGCTCGCCGTCATGGTGCAAAAAGGTGACGGGGCGACCCAGGTCTTCGGGGAAAACCTGACGGCCGCCACCCCGACCTGGCCCAGCGCCATGCAGGGCTGGCAGTCCCAGGCCACCCCGGCCGCCACGGCCCTGACCGGTGCCGGTCAGGGGCTCACGGGCGCGGGCAGTTCTCTGCTGGGCACCATGATGGGGGGCCTGCAACAGAGCGCCAGCAAGGCCCTGTCCGACTCCACCAGACAGGTGATCGGCAGTGCCGCCACCACGGCGCAGCAACAAGCCACCAAGGCAGTGAGCGACAGCGCCAAGCAGGCCGTCAGCAGCGCCACCACCATCAGTGCCGCAACCACGGCGCAACAGCAAGCCGCCAAGGCGGTGAGTGACACCGCCAAGCAGGCCGCCAGCAGCGCAGCGACCATCAGTGCCGCGACCAGTACGCAACAGCAAGCCACCAAGGCGGTAAGCGACAGCGCCAAGCAGGCCGTCAGCAGCGCAGCGACCATCAGTGCCGCAACCACGGCGCAGCAGCAAGCCGCCAAGGCAGTGAGCGACAGCGCCAAGCAGGCCGCCAGCGGCGCCGCCGCCATCAGTGCCGCGACCAGTACGCAGCAGCAAACCGCCAAGGCGGTGAGCGACAGCGCCAAGCAGGCCGTCAGCAGCGCTGCAACCACGGCACAGCAGCAAACCGCCAAGGCAGCGAGTGAGAGCGTCAAGCAGGCCGCCAGCAGCGCAGCGACCATCAGTGCCGCCACCACGGCGCAGCAGCAAGCCGCCAAGGCGGTGAGCGACAGCGCCAAGCAGGCCGCCAGCAGCGCAGCGACCATCAGTGCCGCGACCAGTGCACAGCAGCAAGCGGCCAAGGCGGTGCAGCAACAGGGCGAGAAGCGGGAAGCGACCTCCGGCACCCTGAGCGATCAGGCCAGGGCGGATGCCGAAGCGGAGCTGGAAAAACTGCTTAACTGACTTTTTTAAGCGTCATGCCACCATAAAAACAGGCCATCACATGATGGCCTGTTGTTTATCTGACCCGTGGCAGGGGAAGATCAGAAATGGCGGTCCTGCTCGGTGGGCTTGGCACCCTTCTCTTCGCTGTGCTCGATGGCGGTGCGGATAAGGTCGACGCCGGCCCGGATGATCAGCACCCCCATGTTGACCAGCTTGACGCAGACCCACATGAAGGTGATGAGCAGGATCAGCTTGAGCACCGTCTGGAAGGCCTCCAGGAAGTTCTGCTCCAGCTGGGCGGTGAGCCCGTTGGCGCTGCTCATCAGCCAGGTGTACACCTCGCGCACGAAGGGGATCCGGCTCGGCATCTCCAGCACGTCCAGCGCCGCAGGCAGGGCCTGGAAGATGACGATGCTGCCAAACAGTATCAGGATGACGCCGATGGCAATCCCCAGAAAGAAACCGAACTGTCGCATGAAGAGCCCCACAATGTAGTGAATGAGAAGAACAATAGCCGCCAATACTAGGGACTGCCCGCGCAGACGGCAATCCTTGCGTCCCCGACAGGGTCGGTGCCCCCTGCAAGCCATTGCCCGGCCGTCTGATTTCTGTGACCCTTGTCCCCACTCCTTGCCCCTGGGTGTCATCATGTTTCGAGTCGTCTTCTGCCTGCTGCTGTTGCTGGGCGGTGCCCTGCCCGCCTCCCGCGCCGAATCCCCTCCCTCTGCGGCCGCCTGCGTGATCCGCCACCAGCAAGGGATCCTGCTGGTGCAGGACAGGCTCTCCTCGCGCTACAGCCTGAGCGGCGGTTACATCGACAGGGGGGAGACCCCGGAGCAGGCGGCCCTGCGCGAGCTGTTCGAGGAGACCGGCCTCCAGGGTCGCGTCACCGGCGAGCTGGGGCGCTGGCAACGGGCCAGGGTGTTCGCCTGCCAGACCCTGGAGCCCCTGCGGGTCCAGCGGGGGACGGGGTTTGTCTCCCTGCTCCAGGCCCCGGATCTCGGTGGCGAGATCCTGAACGCCAGGCTGATCGCGGCCGCCGACCTGCCCCCTGACCAGCGTCGCTTCCCGGCGCAGATCGACTGGATAGCCCCGAGGCTGGCCGAGGTGCCCGAGAGCCAGGTGCTGTGGGTGACGGATTTCAGCGACGCGGCCAGTGCGCTGCACCGCGCCGAGTTGCCGCTGATCCAGCGCCTGCAACGGTGGCTAGGGCCGGATGCGCTCTGGCCAAGGGCGGGCAATCTGCTGGGCTCGGCCCCCTTCCAGCTGGCGCTGCTGCCCTTGCTGCTGCCCCTGCTCGGCTGGTCCAGACTGCGCCACCTGCTGTTTGCCATGGTGCTGCTCACCCTGGTGGTGAACCTGCTCAAGGCGGGCATTGGCTGGCCCAGGCCCTTCCACCTGCAACCCGAGCTGGCCCGCCAGAGTGCCCAGGGCTTCGGCATGCCGAGCGGCCACGCCGCCTCGACCCTGCTCTACTGGGGCCTGCTGTTTGGCTGGCTGCCGGCGCTGCGGGTTTGGCAGGGGGCCCTGCTGTCCCTGTTGCTGGCCGGCGTGGCCGGGCTGGCCCGGGTCTGGCTGGGGGTCCACTTCCTCTCGGATGTGGTGGCCGGCCTTGCCCTGGGGACCTTGCTGCTGGCACTGCGCGCCCCGCTGGCGAAGCTGGCGGCACGCCCGCTCCCCTGGGCCGGGCTGCTCATCGCCAGCGCCCTCTCGGCCTGGCTCACCCAGTCCACCACCCTGGCCGGGCTTGCCATGTTCACCCTGGGGCTGGTATCGGGTAATCTGCTATCACTCGAACGGAGCCCAACCCCCGCCCTGCCCGCCGCGCTGCTGACCCTGGCAGGGGGACTGGTCGTGGCAGGGCTCCTGTTCCTGGTGCCCGCGCTCACCAGCAGCTCTCTGCTGATCCTCGCGGGACAAGGGTGGCTCTTTGGCTGCCTGGGGTTCTGGCTCAGCGCCGGGCTCTGGTGGTCGTTGTCCGCTATCCGTCACGGTGCCCGAACCGGGCGCTCAACCCCTCGTTAAGGGAATGCCATGAATATGAAAAAAGTGGATTTGGCCAAGATCACCCTGGGCTTGCTGTTCCTCAGCCTGCTCATCATCTCGTGCTTCATGGTCTTGCGCCCCTTCCTGCCCGCCCTGGTGTGGTCGACCATGATCACCATCGCCACCTGGCCCCTGATGCAGATGGCCCAGCGCCTGCTGTGGGGCAAGCGCACCCTGGCGGCCTTGCTGATGACCAGCATCTTGCTGCTCATCTTCGTCATTCCCCTCTTCATGACGCTGGCCAACGTGGCGGAGAAGGCCCCCATGCTCATCGAGCTGGGCACCGAGCTCAGCCAATCCCCGCCCCCCGAGCTGCTCTGGTTGCAGCAAGTGCCCCTGGTGGGCGACAAGCTCTATGAGTTCTGGCAGCAGATCCTCGCGAGCGGCGGCCAGGTGCTGTTCACCAAACTGGCCCCCTACTTCGGCCAGACCGCCCGCTGGCTGGCGGCCCAGGCGGGCAACCTCGGCCTGCTGTTCGTCCACTTCCTGCTGACCGTGGCCATCTGCGGCCTGCTCTACCACTCGGGAGAGAAGGCGGCAGAAGGCATTCGCCGCTTCGCCCACCGTCTGGCGGGCCAGCGCGGTGACAATGCGGTGGTGCTCGCCTCCCAGGCCATCCGTGCCGTCGCCATGGGGGTGGTGGTGACCGCCCTGGTGCAATCCTCGGTGGCGGGCCTGGGCCTGCTCATCGCCGGCATTCCCTATGTCATGGTGCTGGTGGTGCTGATGTTCCTGCTGATCGTCGCCCAGATAGGCCCCTTCCCGGTGCTGCTGGCCAGCGTCGGCTACCTCTACTGGAGCGGGGACACCACCTGGGGCACCTTCCTGCTGGTCTGGTCCCTGCTGGCGGGCACCATGGACAACTTCCTGCGCCCCTTCCTCATCAAGCGCGGGGCCGACCTGCCGCTGATCCTCATTCTGGTGGGGGTCATCGGCGGCTTGCTGGCCATGGGGATCATCGGTCTCTTCATCGGCCCCGTGGTACTGGCGGTGGGCTACACCCTGCTGGATGCCTGGATCAAGGAAGATGACCAACCGGCGACCGCTCTGGTGGAACCGCCCAAGGCCGAGTAACGATTCAGTAAAAAGACGATTCAGTCTCCATCTATGATGCAAAGAGCCGCCCGGTGTGAACAGGGCGGCTCTTTTGTTTGTGGTGATCGTGGTTTATGGCGATCGAGTCAGATTGGTTGATCCTCGCCAACCTCCATATCTCACATATGACCGTCTCATGTAGGTTCGATTAGCGAAGCGTAATGGGACGATCGAGATGCCGCCGTTCCGGTATTTCCGTGAATCAGCGGCATCTAGCAGAGGGGAGATGAGGGGCCGTTATAGCGGGGAATTAATTTACGCGAACGTCCGATTACGCCTTGCGGCTAATCGAACCTACGGGCTTGATCTCCGTTGAGAAATCATCATCAATCAGTTTCACGGGTTCAGAATGTATACTGGTAGCCGCGGAAAAATCATCTTCCTGAAGCTCTTCATATTGAATGAAATATGATTTTATTTTGTTTTTTACAATAATGTTTCTTTGTTTTTCAAGCCACTTCAGCCTATTAGTTGTGAAGAAAACCGACTTGCAAATGAACATACGACTTAGAACAGATGGCATATATTCTCTTTTATCGAATGCAGCAAAAGGGTCACCTATAGAAAGAATGGATATGCGGCCCTCTCCCCCTTTGTCACGCATTCTCTCGGCAGAATTAGAGATCCCGCTCGGCAAGAAAACTCCTGTTTCAACTCCCATTTTCATTGAGAGTGAAGCCATGCGCTTATCAAATGCAGAGCCGCCAAATAAAAGGCTGTAATTTTTTTTCTTGCTATATTTTATTAATTCATTGACAACAGACTTTTCTTCATCACTAGGCGAGGTGCTAGAGATTATAGCTATATCAAATTCTGTAGTTGATTTCCCAAGAAGCCAGAGATCTTTTTCTGTATATCGTATTAATCCAACTGGATAGCGTTTTTCATTTTTCCTCACAGGATGTACACCAAGAGCCTCAAGTGCAGATATTCTTTCAGGAGTGATTGATAACGTTTTACCAGCTTTCTTCGAAGCTTCTGGCTCAAATACAAGTATGTTATTTTTCGTTCCTTCAAGATATTGTATGATTAATCGTTTAACTCTTTCCCAATCCAGGCCTCCATGACCACACCCAAGAGCAGGCAATGTTATCGTCAAACCCTCCTTATGTTTTAAGTAATTAGAAAGCCAAACAAGACCATCTTCAACATATTCATATTTAGACGGATTTCTCCAGTGATTCTTTGTAGGGAAGTTTATGATTTCAATCCCTTTCGAAAACATGTCCCCTTGTTTCCACACGCAAGGTCTTCCGGGGTAAATTTCATTTCCCTTACATTGCCGTACATATTCTTTGAACATTTCAGGGTATTTATTCCTGAATGCTAGCGCTACACCGGCTCCCATAACACCCACACAGTTAACCGTGTTGACTCTAATGTCAGCATCAAAATCGAAGAAATCGCCTTTAACGAATTTTAGCATTGGTTATTACACGCTATCGTTTTAAGAGTTCTATTTTTTAAATCTTCAATTTTTTGATTGTGCATCATTACCCAAGCCATATTGATGGAGTTCATATCTGCTTTAGCAAGAGCTATAAGCATTTTCAGATCGTTTTCACTTGTAATTACATCAACCAACTGCTTTTCGTCTCGTCCCTTTGCAACTATATCTCCAATCAAATCATCATAGGTCACTAAAATTACAATCTTCCTTATACTTTCTTCGCTAAGCCCACCAATATCTTCAGTAAGGATTCGCTTTAACATAGGCAAAGATTTAACTGCATGATCATTGTCAGCCTGAGTCATACCTTCTTTCCCCCAGCGAGACTTCGGTCCTTTTCCTATATCGTGAAAATACGCCGCCAAAAGAACAATATTTTTGTCTTCATCAGATAGCTCATTATATTCACACAGCTGGGCGAGTCCACGTGCCACTTTTCTACTATGCGTGCCGACATCATCAGTATGCGGCCCATAGCTAGCCCTTAATCCATCGATATCTTCAAGCTCTTTTATCGATGAAAAATTATTTGCTATAGCATCTAGTGAGGCGCGAATACTAGCGTATTTTTTCGGGCCACTTGTACTTTTGCGTATATCTGAAATCGTTTGCTCTACTTCATACTTTAACAATCTCGGGCCAGTTACTATCGACCTCTTACCGCCTTCGAAAAAATTAATATAGTAATGATCTCCATCATACCTGATCACTGGAGGCTGCAAGTTTTTGGCGCGGAATATCTTCTCCACCTCACCCTTGATCCATTCATTCCAGACGACAATGTAAGCCACTTCTGTAATCTGAATGCTGCCGGGAACAAGCAATTCCGCCATTTTCTGATGACGGTACTCATCCGATGGGCATCCCCATTTTTTGTTATCAATCGCGGTCCAATTTAAAGAATTAAGCATATTTACTGAGGATGCATTATAGAAATTTGGCGGAGCATCTGTATTCGCTGAGGCATCTGAGAATACAACACCTTCCTTCCGCTCAATGATTTCAATTGGGATTGCAAAGTATATAAGTAGAGGCTGGTCTACATTTTTTTTATTAATTACACCGAGCTGCATCGCCGTCTTTTTAGAAAAGTAAAAAGGAACGTAATCGTGAACAAAGTTTCTTCCAGAGCACGGCACAGGCATAGTGCTTCTTCTTCCCTGGATCCCTTGCTCGGCAATATTTTCGTGAGATATACCCCGCTCATTCTTTAAGTTCGTACACAGCAATCCACTATCAATGATCGATTCTAAATTATCGATCAAAGTAAAATGGTACGCATATCTTCCTTTTAGGTTCTGCGGGACGCTCATGCGTGAATCCTCAAAAATTAAGTAGCCGACTGGAGCCCTAACAGTGATTAGATGGAAGGCGGTACTAATCCGTTAATAGAGCCTTCCATATAACTCCGGTTCACCCTGTTTTTCGCTACTGAGCAAAAATACACTTCTGGGGCGGCAATGGAAAGCGCCATCTGGCCTCCTCTTCATGAACAAGTCAGGTGTGTGATCGCGGTGACACGCCATATGACATAGCTGGCCAAAATGCGGAACGGCAGCGGGTCAGGGGCCCGTGGTTAACAGAAATAGGCATGGATAAATAACCCGGAGCATGGCAACGCCCCGGGTTATCAGTGGGTAGATGAGTCTCAGGCCGGCTGGTGCAGGGTGATGCAGTGGATGCCGCCGCCACCGGCCGCCACCGGGTCTATGTCTATCTGCACTATCTTGCGCCCCGGATAGAGGCGGGCCAGCAGATCCCGGCAATGGCGGTCGGCCCTGGCATCCCCGAACTGGGGAGCGATGACGGCGCCGTTGATGGGCAGGTAGTTGATGTAACCGGCGGCAAAGTCCGGGCTGCGGCTGAACTTGTTGTCCCGCCCGCCCAGGGGCGGCGGCAGCTGATGCAGCTCCAGCTTGTTGCCGTCGGCGTCCGTCGCCTGCTGCAGGATGGCGAGGTGCTGGCGGGTCACCTTGTAGTCGTAGGAGTCGGGATCGTTGTCCATGTTGATCACCACCACCCCGGGGCGCACGAAGCGGGCGTAGAAGTCCACGTGGGCATCCGTGATGTCGCGGCCCTTGATCCCCGGCAGCCAGATGATCTTGCGCAGCCCCAGGTTGGCCTTGAGCTCCGCCTCCACCTGCGCCTTGGTGAGGCCGGGGTTGCGGTTGCTGTTGATCCAGCTGCTCTCGGTCATGATGGCGGTGCCGTTGCCATCCACCTCGATGCCGCCCCCCTCACCGATGAGCTCGCTCTGCAGGTAATAGGCATCGGTCTGCCGGCCCACCAGAGAGGCGACCCTGGCGTCATGGCTGTGCTCCTGCTTGTCACCCCAGCCGTTGAAGTTGAAGTCCACCAGCCCGAGCCCTCCCTGCTCATCCTGCACGAAGACGCCGCCGGTATCCCGCAGCCAGATGTCATCCATCTCGGCGTGGACGAAGTGGGTGTTGCGCTCGCCGCACAACTGGCGCGCCAGCGCCTCGTCATCCTCGTGGCAGAGCACGTTGACCCGGGTGTAGGGCACCATGGCCTGCACCAGCCGCCCTATGGTGGCCTGCACCTCCTTGTAGTGGCGACCCCAGATCTCGCTGGTGGCCCCGAAGGCCACCCACACCAGGGCCTGGGGGGAGGACTCCTCCGGCATGTGGTAGCGAGCGGCGGCGCCGGGCTCGCCGGCGGCGAAGGCCGCGCGGGCACCGGGCAGGCTGCCAAACCCGGCAATGGCGCCGAGGGCGACCAGTTGTTTCAATACGTGGCGTCGGGAAAACATCGTTCTACTCCTGGGTTCAGAGGCTGCTCTTGAAGCGAGTCCAGGCTCGCATGCGGGCACGCATCTGGGATTGTGCTATATCCTGACCCGGAATGAGCCGCTGGTAGCTGGCCTCGTCCAGGTAGATATCCGGGTTGGCCGTCATGGTGGCATCCACCATGGGTCTGGCCTTGGCACTGGCAGTCGGATAACCGGTGCTGTTGGTGATGGCCGCCATGTTGGCCGGGCGCATCACGAAGTTGATAAAGGCATAGGCATAGTCAGGATGGGGGGCATCCGCCGGGATCGCCATGGTGTCCATCCAGATGGTGCTCCCCTCCTTCGGCAATCGGTATTCGAAGTCGACCCGCTTGCCCGCCTCGGCGGCGGCGCGCCTGGCCTGGGTCATGTCGCCGCTGTAGCCCAGGGAAAGACAGAGATCCCCGTTCACCAGCTGAGTCACCGGCTGGGACTGGAACTTGCGGATATAGGGCTTGATCCCCTTGAGCAGGGCCAGGGCCGCCTCCAGATCGTCCGCCTTGCCGCTGCGGGGATCCCGCCCAAGATAGTGCAGCACCACCGCCAGCACCTCGTCCGGGGAGTCGATGACCGAGATGCCGCAATCTGCAAATTTCGCCGCCAGCTCGGGTTTGAACAGCATGTCCAGGCTGTTCACCGGGGCATCCGGCATCCTCTGCCGGATGGCGTCCGCGTTGTAGGTGAGCCCTATGGTGCCCCAGGTGTAGGGCACCACGGCCTCCTTCGCATGGGGATAGGCCTGCTGCAACCGCACCAGCTCGGGGTCCAGGTCACCGAGGTGTTGCAGCTTGCCCTTGTCGAGGGGCTGCAGGCTGCCCGCCCGCATCAGCCGCTCCGCCACCGTGTCCCCCGGGAAGATGAGGTCATACCCGCTGCGACCCGCCATCAGCTTGGCCTCCAGGGTCTCGCTGCTGTCCATCACGTCGTAGATGACCCGGATCCCGGTCTCCAGGGTGAATTCGCTCAGGGTATCGGGGGCGAAATAATCGGACCAGTTGTAGAGGCGCAGCACCTTCTCCTCTGTCGCCTCCCCCGCCCCTTCTGCGGCCTGGGCCCCCAGACCCAGCAGCAGGGCCAGTGCCGTGGCTATCTTGGTCAAGGCGCTCATGATGGACGCCCTCCCCGCTGGCCCTGCCCATCCAGGCTCAGCAAGGCGCCATACATCTCGGGGCGGCGATCTCGATAGATGCCCCAGGTCAGCCGCTCCTCGGCCATGGCGGCGAGATCCAGCTGCCGCACCAGCACGCCCGGGGTATCCCTGTCCGCCTCGGCCAGCAGGGCCCCCTTGTGATCCGTGATGAAGGAGGAGCCATAGAAGCGCATCTGCAACTCGGGATCCCGGGTCGCCACCTCGTGGCCCACCCGGTTGGCGGCGATCACCGGCATGATGTTGGCGGCGGCATGGCCGCGCTGGGTCAGCTGCCAGTGATCCCGGGAATCGAGCCCCTCTGCCCCCGGCTCCGAGCCGATGGCGGTGGGATAGAGCAGCAGCTCGGCCCCTTGCAGCGCCATGGCGCGGGCCGCCTCCGGGAACCACTGATCCCAGCAGATGCCGACCCCGATGCGGCCAGCGGCCGTGTCCCAGACCCGAAACCCCGTATCCCCCGGGCTGAAATACTCCTTCTCCTGATAGCCGATGGCGTTCGGGATATGGGTCTTGCGATAGACACCGAGCAGCCGGCCATCCTCATCGGCCACCGCCAGGGAGTTGAAGCAGGCGTTGCCGGCGCGCTCGAACCAGCTGATGGGCAACACCACCCCCAGCTCCCGCGCCAGGGCCGAGAAGCGGCGCAGCACCCGGCTCTGCTCGAACGACTCCGCCAGCGCCAGATGGCCGTGGTATTGCTCGATGCAGAAATAGGGGGTGGCGAAGAGCTCCTGCAACAGCACCAGGTTGGCCCCCCTGGCGGCGGCGTCCCGTACCAGGCTCTCCGCTGTGTCCAGATTGCGCTCCAGCTCCCAGCTGCAAGCGAATTGTGTGGTGGCGACAACGATCTTGCTCATCCGGATACCCTCCCTGACACGCGTTCCCGCTGACAGGCAAACTGCATGGTTGCGACGACCTTGTTCATGAATCTCTCCTCCCTGATCCCGTCATGAGGCCTCGCAGACGCCTGACGAGGCCGCTCCAAACGCTTACCCCTGCACCGGCCAGGCCGGCTGCTGCTGGGTGATGCAGTGAATGCCGCCCCCGCCGTGGGCCAACTGGTTGATGCGCACCGACACCAGCTGCCTGTTCGGGAAGGCGCGCCTCAGCACCTCCCCCGCCGCCTCGTCCGCGCCTACGCCGTAGGCGGGCATGATGATGGCGCCGTTGGCGATGTAGAAGTTGGTGTAGGAGGCGCAGAACACCTCCGCCTCGGCGTCCACCGCCTCGCTCGCCTCGAACAGCTCGAGGCACTCGAAGGAGCGACCTCTCGCATCGGTGGCCAGGGCCAGGGCTCGGCGGTTCTCCCGCACCACGCGGCCATAGGTGGAGTGCCCGTCCAGGGTGGCGTCCACCAGCAGGTGGCCGGGGCGGCTGAAGGCGCAGACCCCGTCCACATGACCGTCCGTCATGTCACCGGTGACGTGGTCCGGATCCCCCGGCAGCCAGATAGTCTTCTCGATGCCGAGCAGGCGGCTGAAGATCCGTTCGATCTCCACTTTGGTCATGCCGGGATTGCGGTTGCTGTTGAGCAGCACCGACTCCGTGGTGATCAGGGTGCCCTCCCCATCCACATGGATGGCGCCCCCTTCGTTGGCGAGGAAGCTGCCGATGCACTCCAGCTCCAGGCTGTTGAGAACGCGCCGCGCCAGCCCCTCGTCCAGACCGTGGGCCGACTTGCCGCCCCAGGCGTTGAAACGCCAGCTGATCCCGGCGGTGCCAAGCTCGGGATGGCAGATGAAGGTGGGGCCGGAGTCACGGCACCAGCTGTCATCCACCGGCAGGGGAATGAAGCGCACCCCGTCGCCGCACAGGGCGCGAGCCTCGGCCTGTGCGGCAGGATCCACCACCAGGTTCACCGGTTCGAAGCGGGCGATGGCATTGACCACCCGGGCGAAGTCCTGCTGAACCTGAGGCAGGGTCACGCCCCAGCCGTTTTCCCACAGCGCCTTGTTGTGCGGCCAGACCATCCAGGTCGCCGCGTGCCGGCACCACTCCGCTGGCATGAACCAGCCCACAGCCCTCATTCCCTGCTCGCGCATCTCAGCCTCTCTGATTAGGTACTATTAAGGTTATTGACGATGGGAATAGACTATTCTCCCCGTTGATGGGTAACAAACGATCGATTTTCGATAAAAGCGATAAGTGGAGCTAATCAATGATGTTCAAACACTGGCCCCCTCTCAACGTGCTGCGCGGCTTCGAGGCGGCGGCCAGGCTCGGCAGCTTTCATCAGGCGGCCCAGGAGCTGCACCTCACCCAGTCTGCCATCAGTCAGCAGATCCGCTCGCTGGAGGAGCTGCTTGGCCAGCCCCTGTTTCACCGCCAGGGACGTTCCGTCGCCCTGACCGACGCGGGCCAGGATCTGCTGGAGACGACCCAGCAGGTACTGCTGCAACTGGCGGTGGGAATACAGCGCCTCGAGCAGTACCGCAAGCCGAACCAGCTGGTGCTCAACACCAGTACCGCCATCGCCCGCCTCTGGCTGCTGCCCCGGCTGGCCGACCTTCACCGCCAGCATCCGGGCATCGATCTCTGGCTGTTCACCAGCGACGACACGCCGAACATGGCCGAGCAGACCATCGACATTTCGCTGCGCTGGGGGCTGGCTCCCCAGGCGGAATGCCGCCATCAGCCGCTGCTGGCGGATCGGCTGCTGCCGGTGGCGAGCCCGGCCGTGCTGGCACAGCCCGCGCAGGAGCGCACCACCCTGCACGGGGAGCGGGAGATGGACTGGCACCACTGGACCCTCAAGGGCGGCGACGATCTGCACCTGCAGACCCAGGGGCTCAACTTCTCCGATCCCGGCTTGTTGCAGGATGCGGCCAGCGCCGGGCTCGGGGTGGCGCTGGCGAGCGAGCTGCTCTCTCGCGACGCACGCCGACAGGGGTGGCTGCTGCCCCTCTCGTCCCACCGGGTGGCCGGGCCGAACTGGAACATGCTGATCCATCAGGAGAGCGAAGGCAGTCCCCAGTGCCGGGCGGTGAGCCAATGGCTCCAGCAGCAGTTTGCCGCAGAGGCTGCCACCCGGGGCAAGGACGCGACACTCTGAGAGCGGTCACTGAATCGGGGCGGCAAGGGTGATTAAATGGCCCCTTCCCTTTTGCCGGACATCGCCGTGACCATGCCATCCGTCCCCCAGCCCCTCCCGTCCTGGCCCGAGCACCTGCAGGCCTCCTGGCTGCGCTGTGCCCACCAGACCAGCGCGTCCCTCTGGCATCCTCCCCACTGCGCCAGAGGGCAGACCCTGGAGAGCCTGCGCCAGCGCAAACGGGACCTGCTCACCACCGGCGAGATGGCGCTGGAGGATCTCTACGAGTTCATGGAGGGGCGCCCCTGCGCCCTGCTGCTCACCGACGAGAGCGGTTGCCTGCTGGCCCGGACCGGCCACCCCGATACCCTGCAGGCGCTGGCGGCACTCGGTTTTGGCCCAGGCGCGTTTTTCAGCGAGGGACGCATCGGCACCAATGCCGTCAACCTCGCGGCCCTGGAGGGGGTGCCGCTCTGCGTCAGCGGCCCCCAGCACTTCAACCAGCGTCTCCACCCCTGGCACTGCTGTGCCAGCCCTGTCTACAACAGCACCGGTCGCCAGGTGGCGATCGTGGCCCTGATCTGCCGGGTGGAAGAGGCCGCACCGGGGGATCTCGCGCTCACCGTCAGCGCCGGCCGCGAGCTGGCCAATCTGCTGCAGATGGAGCGCCTGATGCAGGAGTCCCAGCACCATTTAAGCGAGCTCTATGCCCTGCTGGATGGCATGGAAGACGGCGTGCTGGCCTGGGATCCTCAGGGGCGGCTGCGCTACCTCAACGCCCTGGCGGCCAGTCGGCTGCAACTCGACCCGGCTGTCTGCCTGGGTCAGCCCCTCGATCACCATCTGCTGATGCCCCAGCGCCTGCGTCTGGCCATCGCGGAGATGACCCCCCTGAGCCATGTGGAGGTGACGCTGGAGCGGCGAGAGACCCGGGGCGAGGCCTTCATCGACGCCCTGGTGAGCCTCAAGCCCCTGCCGGGGCCGGACGGGGTCAGCTTCATCGTCCTGCTCCATCCCACCGATCGGCTGCGCGCCATTCATCAATTGCGTCAGACGGTGCCCGAGCTCTCCGCCCTGGTGGGGGAGTCGAGCGCCATGCGCAAACTGCTGCGCCACGCCCGCCAGGCGGCCAGGGCACAGGGCCCCGTCCTGCTGCGAGGGGAAGAGGAGGTGGGCAAGGCCCAACTGGCGGAGGCCATCCACTTTGGCAGCGAGCGAGCCGCCGGCCCCCTGGTCATCTTCAACTGCCAGGCATGGCCGAGGGAGCGGATGGCGCTGGAACTCATGGGGTCCGACGAGGCGGGGCAGGAGCGGGCCGGCAAGTTCGAGCTGGCTCACGGTGGCACGCTAGTGCTGGAGCAGGTGGAGTGCCTGCCCGCCCCCATGCAGGCCGCCCTGTTGCAACTGCTCAAGACGGGGCGCATCCAGCGCTTCGATTCCGCCCGCATCCTGCCCCTCAGGGTGAGGATCATCGCGACCAGCAGCGCCCCGCTGGAGCAGCGGGTGCAGGAGGGGGGATTCGGTCGCCAGCTGCTCTATGCGCTGCAAGGGTGCGAACTCTGGCTGCCGAGCCTGCGGGAGCGCAGCGCCGATCTGCCCGGCCTCATCCGCCAGCACCTGGCGGTGCAGGGGGGCGAGCCGGGGCGCCAGTTCACCCCTGACGCCCTCGACTGCCTGCTGGCCTACCCCTGGCCCGGCAACCTGGGGGAGCTGCGCAGCGCCATCGAGTATGCCCTGCTTCATTGCAGTGAGGCACAGATCCCGCCCCGGGCGCTCCCGGCCGCCATCCGCCAGGGTCATTGCCTGCTGGCGGACGAGGTGGTGGGACAGCCGCTGCTCACCCTGGCGGAGCTGGAGCATCAGGCGATCCTGCGGGCCGCCCGTGCCAGCAATGGCCAGGTCAGCCAGATGGCGCGCCAGCTCGGGATCAGCCGCACCACCCTCTGGCGGCGGCTCAAACTGCTCGACATCGATCCCGCCGACTACCACCACTGACCAGAACGCCCCTCAAAAAAAAGCGGGCCCCGTCGTGACGGGGCCCGGATGGAGGAATGTTTCAGTCGCCGAAGCGATCCCGCGCCAGTTGCTGGAAGCCGCTCAGCGCCGCCCCGGCATCCTCCCCTCGCGCCAGCAGGATGAGCCTGTCCCCCTGGCGCACATCGAGCATGGCGAGCCGGCTCAGGCTGCGGGGATTCGCCTCTTTCTCCCCCTTTTGCAGCCTGAGTTCAGCGGCAAAGGGCTTGAGTGCCGCGACCAGCCGGGCGGCGGGGCGCACATGCAGGCCGTGGGGGTTATCGACCACCACCTCGCAGCGCAACCAGCCGTCGTCGGCAACGGGGGCTGCCTCCGTGGTGGCCTGCGCCGCACTGGCAGGCAGCATTCCCTGTTTCGGGCCCAGGGCGCCAAGCGCCTCGGCGGCGACCTCGTCCAGCGTCAGGCCTGCGCCAGCGGCCACCACGGCGGCCAGAGTGCCCTCGACCAGCGGGGCGGGGCTGAGCCGCACCCGGGCGCTCAGCTCGGGGGGCAGCAGCTCGAGGGCGGTCTCCGCGCTCAGGAGGGCGCTGCCCAAGTCCATCAGCACCAGCACCCCGCTGCCGTCGTCCGCCTCTTCCATCGCACTCATCACGGCGATGGCGTCGGTGCCGATGGGATGGGCGGGGTCATCGACCCCGGCCGCCAGCAACAGTTTCGCCGGGCTGCCGAGCTGATCGGCCAGGGCTTTCAAACCGGCCGCCAACTGGGCGCTGTGAGAGACCACTACGATGCCGATCATGTCACAACCTCGCTCTGTCACGCAGGGCGGTCAGCAGCAGCAGGGTCGAGGTGGCCCCCGCATCCTGATGGCCGATGCTGCGCTCACCAAGATAGCTGGCGCGCCCCTTGCGGGCCTGCATCTGGATGGTGGCCTCGGTGCCGGCTGCGGCGGCAGCCACCGCCTGGTCCAGCGCCTCGGGGAGCGGCAGGCCCTGTTGTTCCGCCTGCTGCAGGGCGGCCAGAGCGGGCCACCAGGCGTCGCACATGGTCTTGTCACCCGGCTCGGCGCGGCCGCGAGAGACGATCCCCTCCACCCCGTCGCTCAGCATCTTGCCGAGCTGGCCGAGGGTCAGGCTCTGGCAGGCATCGCTGCTGGCCGCCGCCCGGATGAAGAAGGTGCCGTAGAGGGGGCCGCTGGCGCCGCCGACCGAGGAGAGCAACGTCATGCCGGTAGTTTTGAGCACCTGGCCGATGTCCTTGTCCGCCACCGCGGGCAGCTTCTCCGCCACCTTGGCAAAGCCGCGCTGCATGTTGAGGCCGTGGTCGCCGTCGCCGATGTCGGTATCCAGCGCCGTGAGGTAGTCACGCTGCTCGGTGAAGATGTGCTCGCAGTCGAGCAGCCAGTTGACGATCTGATGCTTGCTTAACATGAATATTCCTCAGCAGCCGCGCCGCAGGGCCGGGGTGTGAACGGGGGCATCCCACAGGGTCATCAGCTCGTCATCCACCTTGAGCAGGGTGATGGAGATGCCGGTCATGTCGAGGGAGGTACAGTAGGGGCCGATGAGGTTGCGCACCAGGTGGATGCCCGCCTCTTCACACAGGGCCGCGAGGCGGCCATAGACGCCGTAGAGCTCGGAGATGGGGGTGCCGCCGAGGCTGTTGACCAGGACGATGACCCTGTCACCCCCATTGAGCGGCTCGATAAAGGTGTGCTCTTCCTGCCAGCTGCCGGTGCCTCTGTCCCAGTGGCGCAGAGTGCGGCCATAAGGGCTGTTGTCGGTCAGCTCCTTGAACATGTCGTCCACCAGGGCGTTGAGGTCGGTGAAGGGACGGCGCTCGATGCCGGGTTCGCCGTGAATGCCCACGCCGAACTCCACCTCGTTGTCCGCCAGGGTGAAGGAGGGCTTGCCGGCAGCAGGGACGGTGCAGGCGTGCATGGCCACGCCTATGGTGCGGCTCTGGTTGTTGATGCGACGGGCCAGCGCCTCGCAGCGCGCCAGATCGTAGCCCGCCTCGGCGGCGGCACCGACCAGCTTCTCGCACAGCACTGTCGTGGCAACCCCGCGGCGGCCAGCGGTGTAGAGGCTGTCCTTCACCGCCACGTCGTCATCGATGAGGGCGAAGCCCACCTTGACCCCGTCACCGTGCAGCAGCTCGACCGCGGTCTCGAAGTTGAGCACGTCGCCGGTGTAGTTCTTCACCAGAAACAGCACGCCGGCGCCGCCGTCGACGGCCTGACCGCACTCGTACATCTGATCCGGGGTCGGGGACGTGAAGATCTCGCCGGGGCAGGCACCATCCAGCATTCCTTTACCCACCAGGCCACCGTGCATGGGCTCGTGGCCGCTGCCGCCACCGGAGACCAGCGCCACCTTGCCCGTCACGGGGGAATCGGCGCGGGTGATGTAGTGGGGTTCGATTCGCACCTTGAGCTCGGGGTGGGCAGCAGCCATCCCCATCAGTTGTTCACGGACCACGGCATCGACAGCGTTGATCAGCTTCTTCATGGCTCACTCCTTGGCTTGCCACCACACGGGTGGACAGATGGTTGATGCAGCCAGTCTAGCGAGCCATAGGGGGATAAAAATGACAGGGATTTCGGTTCGGATCTGAAACAACAAACGAAGCCTGACGTTTCAATCTGAAACGAGCGGATGGGGAAGATCCGGGAAAGTGTTAGCCACCTCACAGCCATGAAAAAGGGCCCCGCAGGGCCCTTCTCGATAGCGTGAGGATTAGATGGCCCAGCCACCGGCGTAGAAGATCACCAGGGCCACGGCGATGATGACGGTGCCGATGTTGAGCTTCTTCCACTCGGCGGCAAACAGGCGGCCGACCACCAGGGCCACGAAGCCCAGCATGATGCCAGTGACGATGTTGCAGGTGAGCACGATGAAGACGGCGCACAGCATGCCGGAGAGGGCATCGACCGAGTCGTTGAAGTCCAGCTTGGTGACGTTGCCCAGCATCAGCAGGCCCACATACATCAGGGCCGGTGCGGTGGCGTAGGCCGGTACCAGATAGCTCAGCGGGGAGAGGAAGATCATCAGCAGGAAGAGCACGCCGACCAGGGTGGCGGTCAGACCTGTCTTGCCGCCGGCAGCGGTCCCTGCGGCAGATTCGATGTAGACGGCTGCCGGAGCACCACCTACCACACCCGCCACCATGCTGCTGACGGAGTCCGCAGTCAGGGCCTTGCCACCGCTGATGATGTGACCACGCTCGTTGATGAGGCCAGCCTGACCGGCCACGGCACGGATGGTGCCGGTGGCGTCAAACACGGCGGTCATCACCAGCGCCAACACGGTCGGAATCACCACCGGATTGAGGGCGCCCAGCAGATCCATGCTGCCCACCAGGGAGCCATTCTCGCCACTCAGGCTCGGCATGGCGAAGAAGCCCTGCCAGGTCACTTTCGGATCGAAGATAAGGCCGAGGATGGAGATGGCGATGATCACCATCAGGATACCGCCCGGCACCTTGCGGCGCTCCAGGCCGAAGATGGCAGCCAGACCCAGCACCGTCATGATGACCGGGAAGGCGGTGATCTCGCCGAGCTGCACCGGCAGGCCAGCCCCTTCATTCTTGATCACCATGCCGACCCCGTTGGTGGCGATCAGCAGCAGGAACAGGCCGATACCGATGCCGGTACCGTGGGCGATGCCGGAGGGGAGGTTGTCCAGGATCCACTGGCGCACGCCGGTGACGCTGATCAGGGTGAACAGCACCCCCATCAGGAAGATGGCGCCCAGCGCGACCGGAATGCTCAGCCCCTGACCCAGCACCAGGCTGAAGGCGGTAAAGGCGGTGAGAGAGATGGCACAACCGATGGCCATCGGCAGCTTGGCCCAGAGCCCCATCAGCAGGGAGCCGAAGGCGGCGATCAGACAGGTCGCCACAAACACCGGGCCCTGCTCAAAACCCGCTGCGCCCAGCATGTTCGGCACGACGATGATGCTGTAGACCATCGCCAGGAAGGTGGTCAACCCGGCCAGCAGCTCCTGTCGCACCGTGCTGCCACGCTGGCTGATGGAGAAATAGGAATCCAGAAACCCGCCATTGCCGGCGCGGGCCGTCGTTTGTTGCGTTGCCATAGTTCATCCTGAAAGTGTGAAGGAAATCGTTTGCTTGCTGGCGCGCAAAATAGCAAGAATTTGACGAGATTGCAGCGGATAAGCCCCCATTTCCCCGAAGTTTTTCATAAGGGGGCTCGATGGAGACCTCATTTTCCATGAGAGAGGCCCATCCCAAGCTTCTACACTCTTAGCTAGCCACGTTCCCATCTACCGGAGAGAAGCCCATGCACACAGGCAACCTGCTTGGCCAGATCCCCTCCCCCCTGCCCAGTGAAGTGTTCGCGGATCTGGTCAGTACCAACAATGTTCGTATCGAGCGCATTCTCTCCCAGGGGCAGCAGACCCCTACCGGAGAGTGGTTCGATCAGGATGAACACGAATGGGTATTGCTGGTGCAGGGAGAGGCCATCCTGGTCTTCATCACACCGGATACCGGGGTACAGGAACGCGTCCATCTGGGGCCGGGGGATTACATCAACATCCCGGCGCACCTTCAGCACAGGGTGGAGTGGACCCATCCGACCGAGACAACCATCTGGCTCTGCGTCTATTACTAGCAAGCTCACGGCTCAAGAAGGCAATGCTTCTGCTGCGAAGATCGAAGAGGAGACCGTGGAGACGAAAAAAGCCCAGTCTGTCGACTGGGCTTCTTGTTAGTGGCATAACGGACGCAGAGACGGACAAAGTCCGGCTCAAGCACAAAGGACAACAGAGCGGGATCGAGTTGTCAGTGGCAAGTCGCAGCCCTGGTGGTTGCCTCTTGTTCCGTGAGCCCTTATCCAGACGCCAGAAAGCAAAAAGGCCTT
>OKEV01000074.1_pt1 | contig 65491 bp, 54 predicted proteins | sample 1611141 | NCBI WGS metagenome assembly OKEV01 (sample SAMN04436713, study PRJEB24849) | human gut metagenome | biome: human gut; feature: NICU; material: stool | host: Homo sapiens | place: USA: Saint Louis, MO | collected 2010-08-30
AGCACCTCCCTTACAAGGAGGGGGTCACTGGTTCGAGCCCAGTAACGACCACCATATTGAAAAGCCCGCAGCGATGCGGGCTTTTTCGTTTCCGTCTGCCATCAGGTTCGCAGTCGATCCAGCTCGCTTGCCAGGGTGGTGGCCGCCTGTTCCAGTGCCTCGCTCAGACGCTGGCTGGCATTGGCCTCTTGTCCCAGGGTGGTGGCGGCGTCACCGATGCGCATCAGGTTCTGGTTGATGGTGTCGCTCACGGCACTCTGCTGCTCGGCGGCGGTCGCCACCTGGCTGATGTGATCATGGATCTGCTGGATCTGGGTGACCACCTGATTGAGTGCCTCGAAGGCCTGCTCCGTACCTTCAACCGTGCTCACCGAGCGGGCGATCCCCGTGCTCATCAACTGCTGGCTGCTGGTGACCTCGGTTTGCAGGCTGCCGATGAGCTGCCCTATCTCGTCGGTGGATGAGCGGGTCTTGTTGGCCAGCGCCCTCACCTCGTCCGCCACGACGGCAAAGCCCCTGCCCATGTCGCCGGCCCGCGCCGCCTCGATGGCTGCGTTGAGGGCCAGCAGGTTGGTCTGTTCGGCAATGGCCCGGATCACATCGAGAATGTGGCTGATATTGGTGCTGCGCTGGGCGACCTGGGCGACCGCCTTGTCGGCCTGATGCATGTCCTCGACCAGGGTATGGATCTCGCTGCGGGCCCTGCTCAATGTCTGCTGGGCCGTGCTGACATGGTGGGTCGCCGCTTCCGACTCCTGCGCCGCCTGTTCCGCATAGCCCGCCACGCTGACCGCCGTGGTGCTCATCTCGTGCATGGCGCTGACCACGCTCTCCAGCTCCAGGCTCTGATCATCCAGGCTGCTGCGCATGGCATCGGCCGTCTGTTTCATGCCCCTGGCCTGCTGATGCACCTGTTGCCCTATCTGCTTGCTGCCCTGCACCATGGCCCTCAGCTTGCCGAGGAAGGCATTGAGATGCCTGCCCAGCTCGATGAGCTCCTGGTGGGTGTCGATACGCATCTGCTGGGTCAGGTCGCCTTCATTGCTGGCGAGGTGGGAGACGTGGCGGCTGATGAGGGAGAGGGGCGCCGTGATGGTCTGGATGAACCAGACAAGCAGGCCCAGGGCCACCAGGGTGATGACAACGATGGCAACCAGCTGCTGCTGCTGGGTAGCCTGCAACAGGCTGCCGAGCTGCTGGCTGATGGTGTTGGCCTGGCTGAGGGCGAGGGCCTTGGGCACCTTGATCATCAGCCACCACTGGTTGTCGGCGGCCTCGATCCGTATGGGCTGCTGCAGGATGAAATCGCTGTCGGTATCGGCGGGGTGTCCATTCGGGGCAACCAGTCCAGCCTCTGTCAGGGGGCGACCCAGTTTGTCCGAATGGCGGTTGCTGCCGACGATGAAGCCCGTCTTGCTGACCAGGGTGACCTCGGCCTGGTTGTCATAGAGGCTCTTGCCAAGGTGCTCGGCCAGTTGCTGGAAGATGGGCAGGTTCATGTCGACCCCGGTGATCCCGGCAAACTTGCCATCCTTGAGGACGGGCACCGTCAGGCTGGTCATCAGCATCTTCTGGCCAGGGCTTATCTCGTAGAGGTAGGGTTCCATCAGGCAGGGGCGACGAGTCTCGCGACCGCAGAGATACCACTCGCTGTTGCGAATGCCGAATTCATTGCGCGAGGTGTCGAACTTGGCGTCACTGGTGGCGGCATCTATGGTCTGCTGCGCGATGTTTCCGTTCTGTTCCCGGGTGAAGTAGACCTCGAGACTGCCCTTGCCGGCAACCGAATGGCTGGCGCCTGTCTGCCAGTCGGCGTCCTGTCCGTCGTAACCGTTGGGTTCGAACTGGGCGTAGATGGAGCTGATCCCGTTTGCCTGGCGCAGGCGGCTGCCAAGCAGGAGCTCCACTTGCGGGCGACTCAGCCGCTGGTCCGGCTGGGCCATGCTTCCTTCAAGCTGCGCCGCCATGCCGAGCGGTATCTGATAGGCCTGCTGCAACTGGTCTTCGATCTGCACGGCATACCGCTCTGCCTGGAATTGCAGGGAGCGGGAAACCTCCTGCTCCAGGGCGCCACGGGTCTGCGCCATGATGTCATCGCGCAGGCCGTTCAGCGAGGAGGACTGTATCCATGTCATGGCGACGCCACTGGCGAGAAAAAGTCCCAGCGTGAGCAACAACAACTTGGTCTTGAGCGAACGTTGTTTCATTCGACAACTCCTTTTGGCAAGAATGACAACGATATGGTCGGAGCGGGTCCTGACAGTTGTACTGTACTGGATTTGTTGATGGGTTTGTGCACGGCTTCTGGTTATAATTTTGGCCTTCCCGAGCGTTGATGGAACAGTCGCAATGAGCAATGCACTGAGCAGTATTCCGCCGGTAGTCGAGATGGACTACCCCTTCCCGGCCAAACCACAGCCCCTGACTCCCGAGCAGAAGGCGACCCTGATCGCCGAGATCAAGGTGCTGCTGCAGGCGCGCCAGGCCGTGCTGGTTGCCCATTACTACACGGATCCCGAGATCCAGGCCCTGGCAGAAGCCACCGGTGGCTTCGTGGGTGACTCCCTGGAGATGGCCCGCTTCGGTCGTGACCATGCAGCCCAGACCCTGATCGTGGCCGGTGTGCGCTTCATGGGAGAGACCTCCAAGATCCTGAGCCCCCACAAGCGGGTGCTGATGCCGACGCTGGAGGCCGAGTGCTCTCTTGATCTGGGTTGTCCCATCGACCAGTTCTCCGCCTTCTGCGATGCGCACCCCGATCACATCGTGGTGGTCTATGCCAATACCTCGGCAGCGGTGAAAGCACGGGCCGACTGGGTGGTCACCTCCAGTATTGCACTGGAGATCGTCGAACATCTGGACAGTCAGGGTCACAAGATCATCTGGGGCCCGGACCGCCACCTCGGCGCCTATATCGAGAAGAAAACAGGGGCCGAGATGCTGCGCTGGCAGGGTCACTGCATCGTGCACGACGAGTTCAAGGCCAAGGCGCTGCGCGAGCTCAAGGCCCAGAACCCGGATGCCGCCGTGCTGGTGCACCCGGAGTCCCCGGCCTCCGTCATCGAGCTGGCGGATGCGGTGGGTTCCACCAGCCAGCTCATCAAGGCCGCCAAAGAGCTGCCCCAGCAGAAACTGATCGTGGCGACCGATCGCGGCATCTTCTACAAGATGCAGCAGGCCTGCCCGGAGAAAGAGATGGTGGAAGCGCCCACCGGCGGTGATGGTGCCACCTGTCGCAGCTGCGCCCACTGCCCCTGGATGGCGATGAACGGCCTGGTGGCCATCAAGGAGGCCCTGACCGACGGTGCCGAGCGTCACGAGATCCATGTGGATGAGGCACTGCGTCTCAAAGCGCTTGTCCCGCTCGACCGCATGCTGGATTTCGCCGCGGAGCTCAAGCTCAAGACCCAGGGCAACGCCTGACTGACTCTGATGGCAAGATGCAAAGAGGGCTCCCGCGGGAGCCCTCTTTATTTATCCGTCATCTGTATCGTCAGATGATGACGGTGGAGAAGCTGTGCTCCTCGTCGGGCGGGACGGTGATCCCGTCCTCGGCGGTGATGGCCGCCTCGACACAGAGCATGGTGCGATAACCGTCGTCACTCATGTCGGCCATGGCGCTGGCCCCTTCCTGCCAGGGGGTCCAGACCACCACGCTGTCGTGGTTGCCGTTGACCACCCGGGTGGTGCGCTCACCATCCTGCACGCTGACCATGGCATCGGGCTGGCGGTAGATGCGATCCATGGCTGCGGTGACGGTCAGCGCGCCCTGTTGCAGTTCGTTTCGGCCGGTCAGCTTGTCCAGATAGGGTTCGCCGAGGCCGGTCACGGTCACCGCTTCCGGCGCACTGATCTGCAGGTAGGTGTGCAGGGCGGCATTGTAGGTGAGCGCTGACTTGCCGGTGTTGCGGGTGGTCAGCACCAGGGAAAGCTCCTTGCCGACCAGTACGTCCAGCTCCAGCTCGAAGGCATGGGGCCAGAGTGTCCTGCTGGCATCGTTGTCACGCAGGGAGAGGTGGACGAGTGTGCCATCCCCGTGATCGGAGACCCCATCCAGCGTCCACAGGCAGTTGCGTGCGAAGCCATGAGCCGGCTTGCCGCTGCCAACGCGAGCGGAGGAGGGGCCGAACCAGGGCCAGCAGAGGGGAATGCCGCCGCGAATGGGCTTGCTGCCATCCAGTATCGCCTTGTCGCTGAGCCAGAGAGAGGCCGGCTCACCATGGCGTTGGTAACGCAGCACATGGGCGCCAAACAGGCTTATCTCGGCCCTGGCGTGCTCATTGTCTATGGTCAGCAGGGGCAGGCCATCCTGGCTCAGGGTGCAGTGGGCAGTCAGCGTACGTGTCGGTGTCATAAAGGCTCCAGTGCTCGGGGACATTCAGAAAGGGTCCGTGATTCAGAATACAAAAAGGCGGCCATTGGCCGCCTTTTTTCAAGCTACGCGATTGCGCATCCCAAATTACTTGGAGATGTGAGCGATCAGGTCCAGAACCTTGCTGGAGTAGCCCATTTCGTTGTCGTACCAGGAGACGACTTTCACGAAGGTCTTGTTCAGCTGGATACCAGCCTTGGCATCGAACACGGAAGTCTGACGCTCACCCAGGAAGTCGGTGGAAACCACTTCGTCTTCGGTGTAGCCCAGCACGCCCTTCATGGCGCCTTCGGAGGCAGCCTTCATGGCCTGGCAGATTTCAGCGTAGGACGCTTCTTTCTTCAGGTTGACGGTCAGGTCAACAACGGACACGTCCGGAGTCGGCACGCGGAAGGCCATGCCGGTCAGCTTGCCGTTCAGTTCCGGGATGACCACGCCAACAGCCTTGGCAGCACCGGTAGAGGACGGGATGATGTTCTGAGCCGCACCGCGGCCACCGCGCCAGTCTTTGGCAGACGGACCATCAACGGTCTTCTGGGTAGCAGTGGTAGCGTGAACGGTGGTCATCAGGCCGGATTCGATACCGAAGGTATCGTTCAGAACCTTGGCGATGGGGGCCAGGCAGTTGGTGGTGCAGGAAGCGTTGGAAACGATGTCCTGGCCAGCGTAGGAATCCTGGTTGACGCCCATGACGAACATCGGGGTAGCGTCTTTGGACGGACCGGTCAGTACGACTTTCTTGGCACCGGCAGCGATGTGCTTGCGAGCGGTTTCGTCGGTCAGGAACAGACCGGTTGCTTCGGCAACAACGTCAACACCGATTTCGCCCCATTTCAGGTTGGCCGGGTCACGTTCAGCGGTAACACGTACGGTTTTGCCGTTGACGATCAGGTTGCCGTCTTTGACTTCAACAGTGCCCTTGAAGCGACCGTGAGTGGAGTCGTACTTCAGCATGTAAGCCATGTAGTCAACGTCGATCAGGTCGTTGATACCAACCACTTCGATGTCAGCACGCTCAGCGGCCAGACGGAAAACGAAACGACCGATACGGCCAAAACCGTTAATACCTACTTTGATAGTCATAATTGGTTACCTAACTGTTCAGTAGTCAAAGAAAATTCCGTTTGTAAATTTACTAGAACTCCCTCGCGAGTCAACCAACAATCTGCGCGAAATTGCGCTATATCATGAAAAACTGTGAAATTTATTTTCGGTTTATGTAACTGGCTACCAACTTTTGTTGAATGCATCATCAGCAAAGTCGGTGGCAGAGAACAACAATAGTGCCTGCCCGGTCACACATCCAGCCGGGGAGATATGTAAAAATGTGCGCGGTTTAGCATGGCCAAAGAGCCACTGTTCAAGTACCAACCATAAAAATTAATCACAAAATAGCGTAGACAGAATCCACAGCGGGAATTCTCAAACTATGACCACCCTGATTGAACAGCTGGCTGCCGCCAAAGGCATTGCCAGTGAGTATGTTGATGCCTGGGGCCAGCCGGCCCTGGTATCGGAAGAGAGCAAGGCCGCCATGCTGGGCGCCATGGGCTACCGCGTCGACGACGAGGCCGCCCTGTCCGAACAGCTTGAGCAGGAGCACCGCCAGCACTGGCTGCGCGCGCTGGATCCCGTGATGGTGGTACGCAGCGGCGACGCCGTTACTCTTGAGGTTCGCCTCCCCATCGAATTCGTCAACGATGCCCTCACCTGGCAGCTCCAGCAGGAGCAGGGTGCAGTGCTGTCCGGTCAACTCACTCCCATCGAGGGTGAGCTGGTCGGGGTGGCCGAGTTCGAGGAGATGGAGTGTCAGGCCTATCGCGTCACCCTGGATGTGCAGCCTGCGCTGGGTTATCACCAGCTCATCCTGCTGGAAGAGGGCAATGACGAGCCGCTGGCCACCATGCGTCTCATCGTTGCCCCCAAGTCCTGCTACAAGCAGGCGCCCATCGCCAATGGTCGCAAGGTGTGGGGCCCGAGCGTCCAGCTCTACTGCCTGCGCAGCCGCCACAACTGGGGCATCGGCGATTTCAGCGATCTCGGCCAGCTGGTTGAGAATGCCGCCGCCTGGGGAGCCCACTTCGTCGGTCTCAACCCCATTCATGCCCTCTATCCGGCGAACCCGGAGAGTGCCAGCCCTTACAGCCCCTCTTCCCGTCGCTGGCTCAACGTCGCCTATATCGACGTGGAAGCGGTGCCCGAATTCCTGGGCAACGATCGCCTGAAAGCGGAAGTGGCGAGCCCGGCCTTCCAGCAGCACCTCACCTCCCTACGGGTCAAGGACAATGTGGATTACACCGGCGTCATCCAGACCAAGATCGGGATGCTGCGTCAGGTGTTCGACCAGGCCAGCTTCAGCGCCGAGCGTCAAGCTGCGTTCGATGCCTTCGTGGCTGCCGGCGGTGACAGCCTGCAACAGCAGGCAGCGTTTGACGCCCTGCAGGCCCACTTCTATGCCAAGGGCGAGAATGCCTGGGGCTGGCCGGTCTGGCCCGAGGCGCTGCGCGATTACCACAACCCCGAAGTGGCGGCCTGGATGGCCGAGCACCAGCAGGATGTGGCCTTCTATCTCTATCTGCAGTTCCTGGCTGACGAGCAGCTGGCCCGGGCCGATGCTCGCGCCAAGGCCGCCGGCATGGTGATGGGGATCTACCGGGATCTGGCGGTCGGCGTCTCTGAAGGCTCCACCGAGATCTGGGCAAACCGGGATCTCTACTGCCCGAAAGCCTCGGTCGGTGCACCGCCCGACATTCTCGGCCCCCTCGGCCAGAACTGGGGCCTGCCCCCCATGAACCCGAACCAGCTGTTCGAGGCCGCCTACCAGCCCATGGTGGATCTGTTCCGTGCCAACATGCGCTCCTGCGGCGCCCTGCGCATCGACCACGTGATGGCCTTGCTGCGTCTGTGGTGGGTGCCGCCCGGAGAGTCCGCCGCCAAGGGGGCCTACATCTATTACCCGGTTAATGACCTGCTGGGGATCCTGGCGCTGGAATCCCACCGCAACCAGTGTCTGCTGATCGGCGAGGATCTCGGTACCGTGCCGGAGGGGATCGACGTGACCCTGAAAGAGAACGGCGTCCACTCCTACAAGGTGTTCTTCTTCGAGCGCTCCAAGGACGATGGCGGCTTCATCTCCCCGGCGCACTACGCCGAGCAGGCGATGTCCGCCCTGACCACCCACGACATGCCGACCCTCAAAGGCTTCTGGCACTGCGACGATCTGGCGCTGGGACGCGAACTGGGCCTGTACCCGGATGAAGACGTACTCAAGACCCTGTATGCTGATCGCCACCAGGCCAAGCAGCGGATCCTTGACAGCCTGCATGCTCATGGGGTCATCTCTGGCAATATCAGTCACGACGTGAACTGGGTCGGCATGAATACCGAGCTCAACCACGGTCTGCAACTGCACATGTCCCGCGGCAGCTGTGCCCTGTTCAGCACCCAGCTCGAAGACTGGCTGGAGATGGACAAGCCGGTCAACGTGCCGGGTACCAGCTACGAGTACCCCAACTGGCGTCGCAAGCTCTCCCGGGATCTGGAGGATATCTTCGCCGACGAGGCGCTCAAGAATCTGGCGGGCAAGATGAGCCGGGCCCGTGACGAGGCCAGCCGTTGAGCCTTGAACGCCAACATGTGACTCACTTTCATCCGCTTCGGCTTCGGCCGAAGCGGATGTTCAGCCATCAAAGGAAATGTCGATGCCCGTTGAACGTTTGGTTGCCGCCCGCTGTGCCGATCCCTTCTCCCATCTAGGCCTGCTGGCCAATCCGGATGGGCCAGGCCTGAAACTCACCGCCTGGTTGCCCGATGCACTCGAGGTCCGGGTCAGGGATCTCAAGTCAGGCAAGATAGTTGCCACCCTGACCGCCGCTGACGAAGCGGGCCTCTTTGAAACTGTTTTCACCCGCCGCAAGAATCCCTTCCCCTACCAGCTCATCGCGACCTACTCCGACGCCAGTGCCGACATCATCGACCCCTATCAGTTCCAGGCTGCCGCCTGGGAGGGGCTGGCGGAACTCACCTGGCAACCGGAAAACCTCTACCACACCCTCGGCGCCCAGTTGCGCACCGTGACGCATCTGGGCCAGCAGGTGGAAGGGGTACGCTTTGCCGTCTACGCGCCGAGCGCCACCGCCGTGAGCCTCATCGGCGATTTCAACTTCTGGGATGGCCGCCGTCACCCCATGCAGCGCAGCCAGTGCGGCCACTGGGTGCTGTTCGTGCCGGGGCTCAAGGCCGGGGATCGCTACAAGTTCGAACTGAAAGACCCGGCGGGCAATCGCCTGCCCCACAAGAGCGACCCGGTGGGCTTCTACTGCGAGCAGTACCCCTCGTTCGCCTCCGTGGTCTATGACCACGGCCAGTACCAGTGGCAGGACGCCGACTGGCGCGAGAGTCAGCTCAATGACAAGCGCGAGCAGCCCCTTTCCATCTACGAGCTGCACGTGGGTTCCTGGAAGCGTCACTCCAACGGCGACAGCCTGAGCTGGCGCGAGCTGGCGGTGGAACTGGTGGATTACATCAAGGAGATGGAGTACACCCACATCGAGCTGCTGCCGGTCTCCGAGCATCCCTTCAGCGGCTCCTGGGGCTACCAGCCGGTGGGCATGTTCTCCCCCACCAGTCGCTACGGCACGGCCGACGATTTCAAATACTTCGTGGATCAGTGCCACCAGGCGGGGATCGGCGTGATTCTGGATTGGGTGCCCGCCCACTTCCCGTCCGATGCCCACGGCCTGGCCCGCTTCGACGGCACGCCGCTCTACGAGTACGAGGATCCGCGCCGTGGCTGGCACCCGGACTGGAACTCCTACATCTATGACTTCGGTCGCGACACCGTGCGCCAGTTCCTGGTGGCCAGCGCCCTGTTCTGGCTCGACAAGTTCCACATCGACGGCCTGCGGGTGGATGCGGTCGCCTCCATGCTCTATCTGGATTACTCCCGCAACGCCGGTGAGTGGGTGCCCAACGTCGATGGCGGCAACCACAACTACGAGGCGATCAGCCTCTTGAAGTGGACCAACGAGGAGGTGTACGGCAAGTACCCCCACGCCATGACCATCGCCGAGGAGTCCACCGCCTTTGCCGGGGTCTCCCGTCCCACCTTCCTTGGCGGCCTGGGGTTTGGCTTCAAGTGGAATATGGGCTGGATGCACGACACCCTCAGCTACATGCAAAAAGAGCCCATTCACCGTCGCTACCACCACAACGACATGACCTTCTCCATGGTGTACCACTATGACGAGAACTTCATTCTGTCCCTCTCCCACGACGAGGTGGTCCACGGCAAGCACTCCCTGCTCTACAAGATGCCGGGGGACGAGTGGCAGCAGGCGGCCAACCTGCGCGCCTACATGGGCTTCATGTATGCTCATCCCGGCAAGAAGCTCAACTTCATGGGCACCGAGATCGCCCAGAGCAACGAGTGGAATCACGATGCTCAGCTGCCCTGGCACCTGCTGCAATATCCCAAGCACGGTGGCCAGCAGCGGCTGATCCACGATCTCAACCACCTCTATCGTCATGAACCTGCCTTGTATCAGGCGGATTATGAACAGGCCGGTTTCCGCTGGCTGGATCACCAGGATGCGGACAACAGCATCTTCGCCTGGCTGCGGGCCGACAAGCTGGGGGCCCATCCGCTGGTGGTGGCCTGCAACTTCACCCCGGTGCCGCGCATCGGTTACCGTCTCGGGGTGCCGGCTGCCGGTCGCTATCGGGTGGTGCTCAACACCGACAGCGAGCATTACTGGGGCAGCAACTATGATGTGGGTCTGGTCTTCGTCGCCGAGGCGACCCCCTGGCAGGGGATGGCACACAGCCTGGTGCTGGACTTGCCGCCGCTCGCGACCTTGTTCATCAAACAGGAGTCCTGATGTTTGAAATGGAAAACGGGGTAGATCACCCGCTTGGCGCTCGTCTGGACGAGACGGGCTGCCACTTCTGTGTCTGGGCTCCCCAATCGGACAAGGTGGAGCTCTGCCTGTTCGACGAAGAGGAGCAGGAGCTGGCGCGTCTCCCCTTGCCCGGTCGGCGCGGCCAGTACTGGTTCGGCCACGTGCGCGGGGTCAAGGCCGGTCAGCGCTATGGCTACCGGGTGCATGGCTCTCCCCAGGAGGGGTTGCTGTTCGACCCGGACAAGCTGCTGATAGACCCCTATGCCCGGGCGCTCAGCCGTGCCACCCACTGGGACGATGCCCTCTATCAGGGGGACAGCGCGGCCATGGTGGGCAAGTCGGTGGTGGTGGACGATGCCTTCGACTGGCAGGGGGTCGGCAAGCCCGGCATCCCGCCGGAGCGGGTCGTGCTCTACGAGACCCACGTCAAAGGGTTCACCCGCCAGCACCCCGGCATCCCCAAGGCGTTGCAGGGCACCTATCTGGGTATCAGCCACCCGCTGATGATCGAGCATCTGCAGGGGCTGGGGGTGACCTCGGTCCAGCTGATGCCGGTGGCGGCCTTCATGTCCGAACCCAGGCTCGAGCAACTGGGGCTCACCAACTACTGGGGCTACAACCCCATCGCCTTCTTCGCGCCCGAACCGCGCTACGGGGCGAAGGATGCGGTGACCGAGTTCAAGACCATGGTGCGCGAGCTGCACCGGGCCGGGCTCGAGGTGATCCTGGATGTGGTCTACAACCACACCGCGGAGTCGGGCTTCGACGGCCCCATGCTCTCCCTCAAGGGGTTTGACAACGCGGGCTACTACGCCTTCGAGTCGGGTGCCCACGGTCCGGATTACCATCGCCACGCCAACGTCACCGGCTGCGGCAACAGTGTCAATCTGGATCACCCCAACACCCTGCGGCTGGTGCTCGATGCCCTGCGCTACTGGGTCACCGAGATGCAGGTGGACGGTTTCCGCTTCGATCTGGCGGTCACCCTGGCGCGGGAAGCAGGGGAGTTCGATCCCATGAGCGCCTTCTTCAAGGCCATGATGGCGGATCCCGTGCTGGCGCGGGTCAGGCTCATCGCCGAACCCTGGGACATCGGCCCCTTCGGCTATCGTCTCGGCCAGTTTCCGAGCCAGTGGCTGGAGATCAACGATCGTTACCGCGACACGGTGCGCGCCTTCTGGCGCGGGGATGCGGGCAAGATGGGGGATTTTGCCACCCGTCTGGTGGGCTCGCGGGATCTCTTCCCGAAGAACTGGCGCTCCCCCCACACCAGCGTCAACTACCTCTGCTATCACGACGGCTTCACCCTCGAGGATCTGGTCTCCTACAACCAGCGCCACAACCAGGCCAACGGCGAGGACAACCGGGACGGCCACGGCAACAACCTCTCCAGCAACCACGGGGTGGAGGGGCCGACCCTGGACCCGCGCATCAACAACCTGCGCCAGCAGCAGAAGCGCAACCTCATCGCCACCCTGCTGCTGTCACAGGGGACGCCCCACTTTCTGGCCGGGGACGAGATGGGCCGCAGCCAGCTCGGCAACAACAACGCCTACTGTCAGGACAACCAGATAAGCTGGGTGAACTGGCAACTGCGCCCGGAGGACGAGCGGCTGCTCGCCTTCACCCGCCAGATGATGGCGCTGCGGGCGGAGTCCGGGGTCTTCTCCAACCTGCAACTGAGCGACGACGGCTGGAACGGCAAGGCGACCAGCTGTCACCAGGTGAACTGGTATCACCCGGACGGCCATCAGCTCACCGATCAGGACTGGCACGCCCCCATGGGGCAGGCGTTTGCCATGGACATCGGCATGATCGGCTGCACCGGGGAGCGCTGGTACGTGCTGTTCAACGCCAGCGACTATGACATCCAGTTCCGCCTGCCGCCGCCGGGGGAGGGCATGGAGTGGATCCAGACCATCGACACCGCCACCAACGACGGCCTGCCCTTCCTGCCGGACGACATCAAGCGGCAGGTGGCGGTGGGGCGTGCCCACTCCCTCAAGCTGCTGGAGCGGGTCGCCCTGCCGGCGGCGGTGCTGGCGAGCGAAGGGGTGGTGGCAGCAGATGTTGTCGCCGTGTTGCCAACGGGATCACAGTTCCCGCTGGCGGGGTAGAGCCAGGCGCCCTGAGTGGGTATGCTGGGCACCGTTATCAGTGGTGAGGAGCCGGAATGAGCAGTAACAACCCTGAACAGTGGCGCGACAAGCTGAGTGCAGAGCAGTTCCACGTCTGCTGGGAGAAAGGGACCGAGCGTCCCTACAGCGGTGCCCTGCTGCACAACCGCAAGAGCGGCGATTACCACTGCGTCTGCTGCAAGCAGGTGCTGTTCCACTCAGGAGCCAAGTTCGACGCGGGCTGCGGCTGGCCCTCGTTCGACCGGGCCATCGAGGGGACGGTGACCTACACCGAGGACAACAGCCACGGCATGAAGCGGGTGGAGATCACCTGCAGCCAGTGCGGCTCCCACCTCGGCCACGTCTTCCCCGACGGGCCGACCGAGACCGGCCAGCGCTACTGCGTCAACAGCCTGAGCCTGGATTTCGAGCCCGACGCCTGATCCCCGACACGACCAGCGGCGCCTCCCTTCGGCGGCGCCGCTTTTTTATCTCCCCCTGTCAGGTGCCGGGCTATGCCAGCGGCAGGTAGATGTCGGTGACCAGCTCATGGGTGGGCACCTCGTGTACAAAGTTGTGGTAGTGGAAGAAGAGCGGAAAATCCCGCAGCTCTTCGCCGCTGGCGGGCAGCCAGTCGCGGTAGAGCGCCCGGGCACAGTCGGCCAGGAGGTCGTGGGAGCCGTGGTGGCGTACCATGGCGCAGCGCCCGGCCGGGATGAGGGCATTCTTCACGCCCCACTCATTGTCCTCGGCGACGGGGGCCTCGACGCTGCCACAGAGGGTAAAGCGAAACGCCGCACCCTCCGTCGTGGCGGGGTCGTCCGGAGCCAGGCCATAGGTCCGGCTGGTGGCGACCGGGGAGCCGCCCGTGGCCTTGCGCCACTGGATGAAGCGCGCCGCGGTGTCGTTGATGCGCTCGGGCAGGCCCTGATGGGTCAGGGCGGCGACGGCGGTCTGCGGGAACTGGATGATGTCGACTCGCATGGGGTCAATCCTCTTTGTGGGGGGCCGTGGCAGGCAGCGATGCCAGCTGGCCCAGTCCGGGTGATGCCTGAACTGGCTGGGCGTCAGGCCGAACGTCTGCTTGAAGGCGCGACTGAAAGATTCGCCATGCTGGAAGCCGGCATCGAGGGCGATATCAGTCACCTTGTCCAGAGGTGCGAATGCCAACCGGTAAGAGGCCCGCTTCAGCCGCAGCAGCTGGATGTAACGCCCCAGCGGCACGCCGCAGTAAGCGGCAAATTGCCGATGAAAGTGAAAGGGCGAAAAGTGCGCCACGGCGCTGAGCCGCTCCAGCGACAGGTCGTCGTCGAGATGGCGCTCGATGTGCTCTGTCACCGTTTGAAAGCGTCGGCGGTAGGCCTCTGTCTGGTTGTGATCCATGGTCTCTCCTCTGTGCTGCCCACTATCGGCCAACGGGCCCGAGCTGTCCTGACGGATCTTGCTCTCTTTGCCTCCCTTCGGTGAAAAGAGCCATGACCGACAGCCCGGCGGGCGCTGCCTGACTTGTCGCGGGTTCGTCAGGCCAGCAGCAGGGCTGCCCCCGTCAGCAGGGTGGCGAGGGGCAGAACGGGGAGCCGTGGCACCCGCAACAGGTAGAAGCCGACGGCGGCCAGCGCCAGATCGGTGGGGGAGAGCACGGCGCTCTGCCACACCGGCTGATAGAGGGCCGCCAGCAGCAGCCCCACCACGGCGGCGTTGATGCCGGCCACGGCCCCCGCCAGACGGGGGCGGGCCAGCCAGTGCTGCCAGCAGGGGCCCAGCGCCCAGAGCAGCAAGAAACCCGGCAGGAAGAGCGCCAGGGTCGCCAGCAGCGCTCCGATGAAGGGAGTGGCGGGCAGCAGCACGGCGCCCAGGTAGGTGGCCAGGGTGAACATGGGGCCGGGTACCAGCTGGGCCAGGCCGTAGCCGGTCAGGAACTGCTGCTCGCTCAGGTGGTGACCCAGGCTCTCCTGCAACAGGGGCAGCACCACGTGACCACCGCCAAACACCAGGCTGCCTGCCCGGTAAAAGTCGGCCAGCAACTGGCTGACGGGGCCGCTCGCCACCAGGGGCAAGCCGAGGAACAGCAGGGCGAACAGCAGCAGGGTCGGCCAGTGAGGCTGGCGAGCCGGAGTGGACGCGAGGCCCTGACTCCCCGGGTGCGGCTCGCGCAAGGCACAGAGCAGGGCCGCGCCGAGCAGCATGGCGACCTGGGTCAGAAGACCGGGGGCGCACCAGAGGGCGGCGGCGGTGGCCACCATGACCCCCTGTTGCAGCGCCGTCTTGCAGAACTGGCGGCTCATGGTGAGCACGGCATCCGCCACCACGACGAGCGCCAGCAGCTTGAGGCCGTGCAGGGCGGCGTCCAGCCAGAGGTTGCCCGCAAGCTGACCCAGACCGACGGCGGCCGCCAGCAACAGCAGGAAGGAGGGGAGGGTAAAGCCGACGAAGGCGGCCAGGGCGCCGCCGATGCCGGCGCGGTGGCGGCCGATGGCAAAGCCGAGCTGGCTGGAGGCCGGACCCGGCAGCAGTTGGCACAGGGCCAGCAACTGGGCGAACTCCCCCTGGTTCAGCCAGCCCAGCCGTTGGACAAAGGTGCGCTGAAAATAGCCGATATGGGCGGCCGGCCCGCCAAAACTGATGCATCCCAGCCACAAGAACTGCATGAATACCTGTCCCATCTTCCCCTCCTCGTCATCATCCTGGCCCGGATAATATGACAAAAAAGTGACAGTTTGGTGACGGTACTCCCTCCCGCGCTGCCTGCCATCAACAGGGGCTGGCGGGGGGGGCTGGTCGCCTCCGCCAGCTGACGAGAGGTGCCGGGATGACGCGCGGCAGCCTGCCGGTGAGGGTCAGGGGGCCGGTTGTGCCTGGGGCAGGTAGCATTGTCCCGCCAGCCAGCAGGCGATGGACTGGCGACTGGCATCGAAGTGAGGCTCGGGCAGAGTGTGCGGGTCGCACCAGATCCAGCCCTCGCATTTTTCCGGCTCCAGCAGTTGCGGCTCCCCGTCCACCTCTGCCAGCAGGGTGACCGAGATGTAGTGCAGGCCGCTCTCGCGCCAGGTCTCCAGGTTGTTGGTGACGGCGATGACGCGAGGCTGGCGGATGACGAAGCCGGTCTCCTCCACCACCTCCCGGATGGCTGCCGACTCGAAGGTCTCCCCCAATTCCAGATGACCGCCTGCGATGGACCAGTAGGGGGCATGGCTGCCCTTGCGCTTGCCAAGCAGTACCTGGCCCTGGCCATTGGTGAGAATGACGCCGACACCGACGCGGGGATAGGGGGTAGACATAGGGGAGGCTCCTTGCTGAGACGGCGGGGTGCGCCAGGGAAAACGGGCCCACCTTAGGGGGGATGGGCCCGTTGCGCAAGCCGCCTGTTCAAGGGCGATCGGATGCCGATTTTCCATCGTTTAAATGGATGGGTCTGGCGACATTCTATCTGTTAAATAGATGGGAAATGCCCCCGGATCAGGGCAGTCTGACCAGCATCTTGCCGGTATTGCGGCCCTGGAACAGTCCGATAAAGGCTTGCGGCATGTTGGCCAGCCCCTCGCTGACGGTCTCCTCGGCCTGGAGGGTGCCCGCTTCGAAGGCCGGCATAGCCTCGGCCAGGAACGCCCCGTAGTGCTGCCAGTGATCGGAGACCAGCAGCCCCTGCATCAGGATGCGCTTGCGGATCACCTGAGAGAGGTTGCGCGGGCCGCTGGCCTGGCCGTTGCTGTTGTACTGCTCGATGAGGCCGCACAGCACGATGCGCCCGTGCACCACCAGGTGGTTGAGGGCGGCATCCAGCATGGCGCCCCCCACGTTCTCGAAGTAGACGTGGATGCCTTCGGGGGCGAGGCGGGCCAGTTCGGCGTCGAGATCCGGGGTCTCCCGGTAGTTGATCACCGCATCGGCCCCCAGGGTCTTGAGGTAGGCGACCTTGTCGGCCGAGCCGGTGGAACCGATGACCCTGGCCCCCGCCTGCTTGGCGAGCTGGACCGCCATGGTGCCGACCGCCCCGGAGGCCGCCGAGACCAGCAGGGTTTCACCGGCCTTCAGGTGTGCCACCTTGTGCAGGCCCGCCCAGGCGGTCATGCCCGGCATGCCGAGGGCGCCGAGGAAGCGCTGGGGCGGCAGGGTGGTGTCGGGCAGGCGGGTGAGCTGGGCGGCGTTTGCCACGAAGGCATCCCGCCAGCCCAGCATGCTGCTCACCTTGTCCCCCACCTTGAAATCGGGATGGCGCGATGCCTGTACCGTGCCGATGGCGCCGCCGTCGAGGGGACCGTTGAGGGGGAAGGGGGGAACGTAGCTTTTTGCCTCGCTCATGCGGCCGCGCATGTAGGGGTCCACCGACAGCCACTGGTTGGCGACCTGCACCTCTCCCTCCTGCAGGGCGGGCAGGGGCACGTCCCGGAGGGCGAAGTCCTCCAGGGTGGGGAGACCGGTAGGGCGACGCAGCAGTTGGATTTGATGGCTGATGGCATTCATGGGCATTCTCCGGCAGTGGGGCCGCGCGTCGGGCGGCGGCCTGGTATTTTTGTTTGTGTGCAAACTAAAATCAGGGTAGTCCTGAACGCGGGGGCTGGCAACTGTTTTGTGTGCAAACTATTCAGCCCCGAAGTTGATGGGGTATACTGCCCCCTTGTCGTCAGCGAGGTCCTCCATGAGCGAATTGAAAAAGCAGGTCTGTTTTGCCCTCTACAGCGCCTCCAATGCGGTGATGCGTGCCTATCGGCCGCTGCTGGACAAGCTGGATCTCACCTATACCCAGTACCTGGTGATGCTTTCGCTCTGGGCCCGGGACGAGGTCAGCCTCAAGGAGATAGGGCAGGAGACCGGACTGGATGCGGGCACCCTGACCCCCATCGTCAAGCGGCTGGAGAGCAAGGGGTGGCTGACCCGCACCGTCTCCCACGAGGATGAGCGGCAAAAGTGCATCAGCCTGACCGAGGCGGGACGCCAGTTGCAGCAGGAGGTCAGGGAGTGCTGTCTGGCGGACAGCTTGCGCAACCAGGTGGATCTGGCCGATGCTGAGTTGGCCCAGCTCAAGCAGCTTTGCGATCGCGTGGCGGCGCAGCTGGGGCGCTGATCCCTTTTCCCGTCAGGAGTGACCCGATGAAACCCATGCAATCCCTGCTTCCTCTGTTTGCCATCCTGCTGTGCGCCTGCGCCGATACCTCCTATCCCCGTTCCGAGTTGCAGATCGACGATGCCGATGCCTGGCAGGCCATCTGCAAGGACGGGGTCCGGGTGAGGGCGGTCACCGACGAGGGGATCTGTGCGGATCACCGCGGGGTGGCCATGTGGACAAATAAACCAAGGGCTGCACGGATGGCAGAAGAAGCGGCCAAGTAGTGTGACCTGTACGACATAAAATGACATGACCGGCCATGGGGCCGGTTTTTTTCGCGATCTTGCCAGCACTTTGGCACCTTGTTCATGGTGCACTCATTTTTCTCTTCCCATACTGGCCCTCAAGGTAGCAAACCAACAGGAGAGAGAGATGCAATCATCCATCGTCGGGCTCTCCATTCTGTGGGGGCTGGCCAGCTTTGGTGTTCAGGGGGATTTCATCGAGAGCCGTGATACCGCCTCCCCCTCCTGGCAGGCCGAGTCCAGAGTGGAGATGGAAGGGTACTTGATGGAGTCGTTGGGCGCCGATCGCTGGGTGTTCGACAACGGCAGCGAGAGCCTGGAAATCTCTCTGCCCAAAGGGCAGTGGGTGTCGACCGGTGAGCGGCTGCGGCTGCGCGGCGAACCCCTGCAGGAGCAGAGCGGCTGGTTGCTGCAGGTGCAGGACGTCAGCCAGGTCGAGGCATGACGAGGCATGACGAGGCGTCCACCACCTGGCGGCGCGAGGGCGCCCGCGGGGTGGTGTTGACCGCGAATGCCCTTGATAGCTGAGACAAGAAGAGGAGGCCCTGGCCTCCTCTTGCTTTTGGTGCTCCCCGGATGCGGGGGTCAGCCCAGGTGGTTGAGGGGCAGGGCGGTCTTGTGCTTGATGCGGCGCAGCACGAAGCTCGAACGCACCCCGGTCACGCCGGAGATGTGGGTCAGCTTGTCCAGCAGGAAGTGCTGGTAGTGCTCCATGTCCCGCACCACCACCTTGAGCTGGTAATCCGCATCGTTGCCGGTGATGAGGTCGCACTCCAGCACCTCGGGCAGATCCTTGACGGCGCGATCGAAGTTCTCGAACCGCTCCGGAGTGTGCCTGTCCATGGAAATGTGAATGTAGGCGGTGAGGGTCAGCCCCAGTTGGCGGGCATTGAGCAGAGTGACATGGGTATCGATGAGACCGGCATCCTCCAGCGCCTTGACCCGGCGCGAGCAGGGGGAGGGAGAGAGCCCGACCAGCTCGGCCAGCTCCAGGTTGCTGATGCGGCCATTTTCCTGCATCAGCTCCAGAATATGCCTGTCTATACGATCAAGTTTCAGCATTCTCCGTACCTCTTCGCAATTACTAATCCACTTTTCCTAGATTAAGGGTGAACTATTGCAAAAACAACTGAAAATACCTGCTACTTCACAACCACTCACCGCATCGCGGGGAGTACCATGGTTACATCTTCCGGTGGCAAGACAGGCGCCCGACCAGGCACCTGTGGTGAAGGACCTTACCGGGTCAAGAGCCCCATCAGCCGTTCGACCTTATCGGGAAACAACGGGCTGGAACGAGAGCACCCCCTCCCCGAAGGCAACAAAGCAGGCATCCCGGCGCCTGCTTTGTTGTTTTTGCGTTCCGCCCGCTCAGGGGCGGGGCGGCCGGATGCGATAGAGGCAGCGGCTGTCCCCCTCCAGCAGATACTGCTCCCGCTCCACCTCGGCCGGCGCCAGCAACCGGCGAAACAGCGCCAGCTCGCTGCGGCAAAAGCCCCGACAGGCCCTGGCCGCACTGCAGATGGGGCAGTGACTCTCCCACCACAGCCAGCTGCCGTCCTCCTCCTGCGACATGTCCGCCATATACCCCTCCTGGGTGCGCAGCGCCTTGAGCGTCATCAGCCTGTCTGCCAGCGCCGGCTGGGTCAGCCTGGATTCATAGCGTGCCTGCATCTGCTGCTCCCGCCGCGTGATGAGCTGCTCCATGCCCGCGTCGCCAAACACCTGCCGGATGTCGTCGATCAGCTGCAGGGTCAGATCGCCATGGGTGTCGGGGAAGCGTTGCCAGGCCTGGTCGGTGAGGTGCCACAGACGCACCGGGCGACCGCGGCCGCGGGCCTCGTCGCTAAACCCCACCCAGCCCTCGGACTCCAGGGCCATCAGGTGCTGGCGCGCCCCCATGGACGTCATCTGCAACTGGTCGCCGAGTTCGGCGGCGCTCTGGGGGCCGCGGGTTTTCAGCAGATAGAGGATCTTGTCGGTACTGGCGTTCATGGGGGCTCCGGTGGTGGGTATCGGTGCGGTGACCGCCTGGATGAGGTCATTATGGGTAGCAGGGAGATTTAAATCAACAATCTGCTTTACTTAATGGACGACCCCTCACAATATAAATAAACCGATAACTTTATTTAATGAGGCGAAGATGGAAGGGATCAAGGGACAGGCGACCCTCTGGGTATTGGTGATGACGGTGACGCTGGCGGTGGCGGGATTCAGCCTGCCTTCCCCCGTCCTGGCGCCGCTGCTGCTGGATCCGGCCCAGGGCATGTTGACGCCACAGGCGTCGGACTGGAGCCGCAAGGTGTGGCTTGGCGTCATCATGGGGCTCTATCCGTTGTTTCAACTGCTGGGGGCCCCCTTGCTTGGCCGCCTCTCCGATCGCCATGGGCGCAAGCCGGTGCTGACCCTCTGTCTGGTGGGGGTGCTGGCGGGGTATGTGCTGATGGCCCTCGGCATCGCCTGGCGTTCCCTGCCGCTCTTGCTGCTGAGCCGGGTGGTGGAGGGCTTCTTCAACGGCGACATCGCCATCGTGCAGGCGATGGCGGCGGACATGAGCACGGCCAGGACCAAGGCACGCAACTTCGCCCGCATCAACATCGGCATGAACCTGGGCTGGGTGGTGGGTCCCATGATCGGAGGCTATGCGGCCGTGGTCTCGGGAGATTACAGTCTGGCGGCCTGGCTGGCGGTGGGGATGACGGTGATCAACCTGCTGCTGGTGCTCTGGCTGCTGCCCAATCGTCCCCCGGTGCCGGCGACCCGGGATGAAGCTCCCCTCTCGACCCGCCAACTGCTGCTGCAACCTCGTCTCCTGCCCTACTTTGCCCTGACCCTGGCAAGCTACGGGGCGGTGCAGCTCTACTTCACCTACTTCAATGTCTGGCTGGTGGAGCGGCTGGCATGGGATCCGGTGCAACTGGCCCAGGCCGCCGTGCTGGTGAGCGTGCCCATGATGCTGGGCTCCTGGATCGGTGAGCAGCTGGCACGGCACTGGCGCGGCAGCTCCCTTGGCATCGTCGGCCACCTGGTGATGGCGGCGGGCATGCTGATGTTCATCCTGCCGACCCAGTGGTGGGGGCTCGCGCTCACCTTCATCCCGGCCGGCATCGGCATGAGTCTGGGGGAGCTGGCCACCTCGGTGGCGGTCTCCAACCGCAGCCATGCCAGCCAGCAGGGGCAGGCGATGGGGCTCTACCGCGGTCTGGCGGTGGGCAGCGAGATCCTGGCGGTGGTGCTGGGCAGCCTGGTGCTGCTGGCGGGGACCGAGTGGCCCTTCTACCTGGCCGGCCTCTGCGGCGTGATCTGTGCCCTCGGTTTCTACGGATTGCGCAGACGGGCGGACAGGCGAAACGCCGTGGCCGGGTGCGCCGAGGCGGGCTGACGAAGGGCGCGGGGATCACAGTTCGGCGACGGGATGGCGGGCCGGACTTGCATCGCGGCGCCGAGTCTGGGACGGTATGGCTCTTTGCTCCGCTGTTCCCGCCCCCCGGCGAGCGCGTCTCCCATCATGGGCCTTGCCATGCCCAGTCCGCATTCCCGGCGGTGAGATGTGTCGTCATGACATTGGCAACGGGAGGGGATGGCGCCGCACCCGTCTCGACATTCCTGGAGGTGATATGAGTCGTTATCAGGCCATTGCATTGGACATGGACGGTACCCTGCTGAACCGGGATCACAAGATCTCGTCCGCTACCCGGGCGGCCTTGGCCCAGGCCCGGGCCCACGGCATCAAGGTGCTGCTGGTGACGGGTCGCCACTTCATGACGGCCCGTCCCTTCCACCACGAGCTGGCCCTCGACACCCCCATCATCTGCAGCAACGGCGCCTACCTCTATGATCCGGTACAGGAGAGGATCCTCGCCGGGGATCCCCTGGCCGTGGCGCCCCTCACCACCCTGCTGGAGGAGGTGCAGGCCCAGCAGATGGGGGCGCTGTTCCACCTGGGGGACGGCATCGGCTACCTGGGCTGCGAGGAGCACGTGGGCCGGATGCGGCGCTGGTCGGCAACCCAGCCGGATCACCTCAAGGTCTCCCTGCTGCCCGCCGAGGATATCGAGCTTTGGTTGCAGTCCCCCATCTGGAAACTGGAGTTGTTCAACCAGGACCCCGGCCGGTTGCACCGTTTCGTCGGGGAGGTGGTGGAGAGACTGCCCTTCACCCGTGACTGGGCGGCCCCCTATGCGGTGGAGCTGGTGCAGCCCGGTTGCAGCAAGGGCAACCGGCTGGCCCAATGGGCGGCGAGCGAGGGGATCGCCATGGAGAACCTGGTGGCCTTTGGCGACAACAACAACGACATCAGCATGTTCGAGCAGGTGGGGCTGGCGGTGGCCATGGGCAATGCGGCGCCCCAGATCCAGGCCCATGCAGACCGGGTCACCGCGGATCACAACGAGGATGGCATCGCCCTGGCGTTGCAGCGCTGGGTCCTGCCCGCCTGAGGGGAAAAACAGACGGCGGCATAAACAGAAAGGGGCCATGTCGGCCCCTTTTTGTCAGCTCCCGAAGGAGAACTGGATCACCCGATCCGGGAAGCGCAGCCGGTTATAGTCCCGGTATACCCCTTCGTAGTGACGGATGGCGCGCTCGCGCTGGGCACGGTAGTAGTCGCGCTGGCGGCTGTCGCTCTCGCCCCGGATCTGCTGATCCAGCTGGTGGATGCTCCGCTCGGTGTGCTCCAGCTCCTGCTGCAATTCGCCGAGGCGCTGCTCCAGCAGGTACTCCTTGCGGCCGCGCTCGAACTGGGTGAGGAAGCTGGTGTCGTTGGGGCAGACCCCCAGGTATTCGCTCCCTTCCCGTCCCTTGCTGTAGGCAAGCTCGGGGATGCAATAGAGCTCCAGCCCCTTGGCGTAGCCGCGCTGCCACTCCGCCTCATCCACCCTGAGGCCGTACTCCCCGCAGGTCTTCTGATAGTCGCGGGTGGCGCTCCGGGTCTTGCCCTGCTCCCCGTCCTGATAGCCCTGGTTGTACCAGCTCATGGCACGGCACTCCTCCTCCGAGAGGGAACTGCACCCGGCGAGCAGGAAGGGAAGTGTCAACAACAGGATCTTGGGGGACATGAGGGGCTCCGACAGCAAAGGGGTGGGGCATTCTAGAAGAGGAGGCCCGTCCGGGACAAGCACCGGGTGAGGGGGCCGTATCATGATGTTTTTATCAGTATTTTCAAGCCGTTGTAGACGGGCTTCTGGCAGCCTTTTCTTGCCGGGGGAGGCAGGGTAAACTGCGCCTACTTTTAACTGGCATGTAACATAAAAACAATGAAAGTCCTGACCGTCGATTATCGCTCCCCCGATGCGGCCGAGCGCTTCACCGAATCCCTGCGCACCACCGGCTTCGGGGTGCTGACTCACCACCCCATCCCGAAGGAGCTGGTGCAGTCCATCTATGACAACTGGTATCGCTTCTTCATGAGCGAACAGAAGCAGGATTTCCTGTTCAATCGCGAGACCCAGGACGGCTACTTCCCGCCCTCGGTGTCCGAGGTGGCCAAGGGCCACAGCCAGAAGGACATCAAGGAGTACTTCCACATCTATCCCTGGGGCCAGATGCCGGCAGAGCTGAAAGAGCAGGCGATGGAGTACTACCGCCTCGCCAACGATCTGGCCGCCGAGCTGCTGGGCTGGGTGGAGCAGCACACCCCGGGCGACATCGCCGCCCACTACAGCTGCCCGCTCTCCTCCATGATCGAAGAGAGCCACAAGACCCTGCTGCGGGTGCTGCACTACCCGCCCTTCGACGGCACCGAGGAGCCGGGCGCCATCCGCGCCGCCGCCCATGAAGACATCAACCTGCTGACCATTCTGCCCGCCTCCAACGAGCCGGGCCTGCAGGTGAAAGGTTCAGACGGGGAGTGGATGGATGTGCCCTGCGATTTCGGCACCCTCATCATCAACATCGGTGACATGCTGCAGGAGGCCTCCCGCGGCTACTACCCCTCCACCACCCACAGGGTCATCAACCCGACCGGGGGCAGTGCCGCCAAGTCCCGCATCTCCTTGCCGCTCTTCCTGCACCCCCGTCCGGATGTGGTGCTCTCGGAGCGTCACACCGCCCACAGCTATCTGATGGAGCGGTTGCGGGAGCTGGGGGTGATCTAATCCCGCCAGACCCGGGCAGACAACAAACCGGAGCATCCCCGCTCCGGTTTTTATTTTGTGGCACGATTGGTTGGTTATTCGAATTTTATTGGTTAATGATGCTAAAAACTGAGTTTTATATCGGATATACGCCGAGTGATTGCGCGCCCGCAGGCGTACTCTGAGCGCCATTTCGGGCCTCGCTGGCAGGCCTTTCGCGTGGAGTTCTTATGAAGCAGTCCCAATGGTCATCCCGGCTCGGTTACATCCTGGCCGCCGCAGGTTCCGCGGTCGGTCTCGGCGCCATCTGGAAGTTCCCCTATGTCACCGCCGCCAACGGTGGCGGCGCCTTCCTGCTGGTCTTTCTGCTGTTCAGCTTCACCCTGGGGGTGGCGGTGCTGATGGGGGAGACCCTGATCGGCAGCCTGACCCGGCGCGGGGTGGTGGGCGCCTTTGGTGAACTGATGGGCAGGCGCTGGCGCTGGGTCGGTGCCATGGGTTTGCTGTGCAGCCTGCTCATCTTCTGTTTCTACAGCGTGGTGGGCGGCTGGACCCTGGGGTACACGGGCATGGCCCTGGCGGGGGAGCTGCAACAGGGGGACGGCACGGCACTGACCGCCCGTTTCAACGACTACGTCGGTGATCCGCTCTGGCCGGTGCTGACCCACCTGCTGTTTGCCGGCTTGACCTGGTGGTTCGTGCGGGGCGGCGTGCAACAAGGGGTGGAGCGCACCCTGCGCTGGATGATGCCGGCCCTCTTCATCATGATCCTGCTGCTGGTGGCCTTCGGCCTCACCCTGCCGGGCGCCATGGCCGGGGTGCGCCACTTCCTGATGCCCGATTTCAGCAAGCTCGGCATGTCGGGTGTGCTGGACGCCATGGGGCTGGCCTTTTTCTCCCTCTCCATCGGCCTTGGCATCCACACCACCTATGGCGCCTACCTGCCTTCCAGCGAAGGGGTCGGTCGCTCCAGCCTCTGGGTAGTGCTGCTGGCGAGCGTCATCGCCGTGCTGGCGGGCCTGATGATCTTCCCGGTACTGGCGGCGACCGGCATTGATCCGGCCTCGGGCCCGGGCCTCACCTTCATGACCATGCCGGCGGTGTTCCAGCAACTGCCCTTCGGCCAGGGGCTGGCGGTGGTGTTCTTCTCCCTGCTGGTGGTGGCGGCGCTCTCCTCCTCCATCTCCCTGCTGGAGCATTTGCAGTGCTTCCTGTGCGAGAGCCTGGGCTGGTCCCGCCGCGCGGCGTGCAACCTGGTCATTGCCCTGGTGATGGCGGGTGGCATCCCGGTGAGCCTGTCGTTCGGTCCCTGGGCCACCCTGACCCTGTTTGGCAAGAACATCTTCGAGTTGCTGGACTTCATCACCTCCAACCTGATGATGCCCCTGTTCGGGCTGGCCCTGACGCTGCTGCTGGGCTGGCGGCTCGGTCGCCAGGCGCTGCCCGAAGGGCTGGCTCCCCATTGGCGGGCCCTGCTGATGGGCTGCTGGCGCTGGCTGGCTCCCCTGCTCATTGGCGGCATTCTGGTGCGCGGCCTGATGTAGGGCGGGTTGGTCATCTCTGCCACTCCCCGGCCGGGCTGGCCGGGGAGTGGTGTGGCAGGATTGACTCTTTATAAAAATCTGTAAATTAAAAATAAACAGAACAACAGTCTGTTGTTTTGGCATTTTATTTTGATTAAATCTGTTTTCGGTTCTGTTTTAGACTATTTCCTGTCAACTTCTCTTGCCATGGTTTAGGCTGTGGCTCCTTTTTACCGTGCAGGCGTCGCCCTCCCATGTCACCCCTTATCGCTCTCTGTGGCCGATTTAGCCCCTTCCTGGAGAGGTGACCTTGCAGGTGTCGTTTGTCTGACTGTTCATTGCAAAGGTCGCCCTCAGGCGGCCTTTTTTGTTGCGGCGCACACCGCGTCTAGCCATGGAGTATCGAACTGATGTTGTCTTGCCCGGAGGTTGTATGAGCCAGGTTCAGTGGTCTTCCCGTATTGGTCATGTGCTGGCGGCCGCCGGCTCGGCGATCGGCCTTGGCGCCATCTGGAAGTTTCCCTATGTGACAGCCACCAACGGGGGCGGTGCCTTCCTGATGGTGTTCCTGCTCTTCAGCTTCACCCTGGGGGTCGCGGTGCTGGTGGGGGAGACCCTGCTCGGCAGCCGCAGCCAGCGCGGCGTGCTCGGCGCCTTCCACAAGCTGGTGGGGCCGAACTTGCGCTGGATGGGTTACATGGGGATCCTGTGTGGCTTCTTCATCTACAGCTTCTACAGCGTGGTGGGGGGCTGGACCGTGGGCTATGCGGCCCTGGCCGTGGGCGGCGAGCTCAACCTGAGTGAGGCGAGCACCCTCACCGCACTCTTTACCGGTTATGTGAGCGATCCCCTCTGGCCGGCCCTCACCCATCTCGTCTTCGCCGGGCTCACCTGGTGGTTCGTGCAGGGAGGGCTGCAACAAGGGGTGGAGCGGGCGCTGCGCTGGATGATGCCGGCCCTGTTCGTGATGATGCTGCTCCTGGTGGTGACCGGGCTCTCCATGCCGGGGGCCATGGCCGGGGTACGCCAGTTCCTGATGCCCGACTTTTCCCACCTGACGGGGCAAGGGGTGCTCGACGCCCTGGGGCTGGCGTTCTTCTCCCTCTCCATTGGCCTCGGGGTACACACCACCTATGGCGCCTACCTGCCGAGCAGTGACGGGGCGCTGCGCTCCGGGGTCTGGGTGGTCACCCTGGCGAGCTGCATCTCGGTGCTGGCGGGGCTGATGATCTTCCCGGTGCTGGCCTCCACCGGCATCGATCCTGCCGCCGGCCCCGGCCTCACCTTCATGACCATGCCGGCGGTGTTCAACCACCTGCCGTTCGGTCAGGGGCTGGCGGTGATCTTCTTCCTGCTGCTGCTGGTGGCGGCGCTCTCCTCCTCCATCTCCATGCTGGAGCACCTGGTGCGCTTCACCACCGAGGAGTGGGGCTGGTCGCGCCGCAATGCCTGTCGGGTCCTGACCCTGCTCATCATGGCCTGCGGCATTCCGGTCAGTCTGTCGTTCGGGCCCTGGGCGGACTACACCCTGTTTGGCAAGACCCTGTTCGATCTGCTGGATTACCTCACCTCCAACCTGATGATGCCCCTGTTCGGTCTGGTGCTGACCCTGCTGCTTGGCTGGAAGCTGGGGGACAGTATTGTGCCTGCGGATCTCTCGCCGCTGATGCGTGGTGCGCTGCTCTGGTGCTGGCGGCTGGTCGCCCCCCTGCTGATCGCGGGGATCCTGGTGCGGGGCTTGTTGTAACGCACCTGCCAGGGCGGCATGCACCGCCCTGGATGGCTATAGGCCCTGATGGGGACCGAGGGGCGGCAGTTTGGGGGCCAGGTGGGATCTCACCTGTTGCAGGGTCTCCCGATAGGCGTTCCCATGGTGTTCCAGGAAGGCGGCACTGTGGTTGAGACGCTGCTCCAGCCTGTCCACCAGGCGGGCCACCGCCGGGGCCGCCATGCCGGCGGGCCAGCACTGGGTCAGCAATACCAGCAGTTGCCAGGCATCCCCCGCCTGGGCCGGGAATCGCTCCTGCAGGGTCAGAGCACTCTGCACGGCGAGCTGGAGCTGACCCGTGGTCATGGCCCGTTGCCGCTCCTCGCGCAGCTGGGTCAGCTGCTGCTCCCGCTGCGCCAGTTGCCGCGCCAGATCGTCGACCACCTGCAAAATGAGCCCCTGCAGCAGCGGGGTCTGTGCCACCGGTCCCTGATACTGGCCGAGCTGGGCCAGATAACGCTGGGCATGGTGGGGAAGCCCGCAGAACTGGCTGACGGCCACCCCGAGCAACTGGTTGAGGTGATTGTCCCGCGCCGCCTCCGGCGGGTGCTTGGCCAGCAGCATCAAGGCGTCATCGAATCGATAATCCAGACCCAGCATCAGGGCGCGCAGCAGCCCCTCCTCGTGGGCACGCAGGGTCACGGCCTGCTGACCGAGCTCCTCCAGAGCCTGCTGCAGCCCATGAACTCTGGCCTCTCCCGGTGGATGCCAGAGCACCGCCAGGGTCGCATCCAGCAGGCAGCGTTCGACGGAGTGGCGAAACGTCTGTTTGGGGAAGTAGCGCAGGATGAAATCGGTGGCCTGCGCCAGCACCTGACCTTCATCCCTTCGCAGCAAGGCCAGCAAAATGGCCACCTGGCGCCACTGCGGCTGCCAGGGGCAGCGTTGGAGCAAGCCTGACAAGGTTTCCCAGGCCGGATCCCACTGCGCCTCGTGCAGTTGACAGGCGAGAACCAGCGCCTGATGGATGACGGGGGGCAGTCGCTCCCGGTTGCGGGCCAGATCCTTGTGGGCACTCTCCACCCGGTTCAGCCCGAGCAGGGCCTGGTTCAGCCCCTGGCGTGGCCACCAGGCATCGTACTCCGTGGTGCAGATGGCGTAGTGCTGGGCGGCCTGCACCCGTTCCCCGGCTTGCAGCAGCATGTAGCCCTTTACCCTGTCCATCTGTGCTTCCAGCCCCTTGTGGCTGGCGTGCCGGTAAAGCAGATCCTCGCACTGGGCGCAGGCGCTGCGCCACTCCCTGAGCGCCATGGGGGTGGCCAGGGGGCGGGTCACCGTGGTCAGTGCCAGCAGCGCTTGCAGGCTGTGCGCCAGCTGCTCCGTGGTGAAGGGCACGGCCAGACGCAGGGCGAAATAGAGGTCGGAGGGGGGGAACTGGCCGGTGTCCTCGTCCTGCTCCAGCAGCAGGAGCACGCAGCCGGGCGCGAGCAGGCCCAGGTGGTGTGCTTCATGCAGCAGCCTGACTCCCTCGTGGGCCTGGTGGTGATACTGGCGGCAAAGAATGGCATCGAAGGCGTGCTGGCGCAGCAGGGCGGGCAGGCTTGCTATCTCTTTGCAGTGGAACAGCTCGGTGGGGGGCAGCCCCAGATCACTCAGTCCCTGGGTGAGGGTCGAGCCCATCATGGCATCGTCTTCGATGAGGAGGATCTGCATCTTTGACGCTCCTTCGCCGGTCGGGGGGGCGAGGTTGGATTCAAAGTTAGCCTCCACTCTCCCGCGAGAGCCAGAGGGGGTCAATACCCCACCTGGGTCAGGAATGGCTCAGTGCCAGCCTTGGGCAGGGCAAAGAAAGCATCACTGAAGGCCGGGCCCCCTGGCCGAGAAGGGGCAGTCCCGCTGGGGGACACGCAGCTCCCCGGCGCCCGACTCTCCCTGCCAGGCGAGCTCGAGCTGGCCCAGGCGCCCGAGGCGGCGCAGCTCGAACTCGTAGCGCAGGCAGGGGTTGTCGGTGGGCAGCTGCGTCATCCCGGCGGGCAGCCGGTAGTCGTAGCGCAGCAGGGGGCCATCTTGCAGCCGGCTTTGCACGGGCACCAGTCCCTCCGCCGTCGGTGCGGGGGCCTTGAGATAGCGGCGCAGCGCCACCGGGGCGTCGATGGCTTTTTGATAGTGAAGGCCGTTCATGGCTGCCAACTCCTCCTCCAGCCGCGTCAGCTCCCCCTCCAGCCCGCTCAGGGCGGCGCCAAGCTGTTGATGGGCCGGGGAGGCGCAGCCTCCCAGCAGCAGGGTCGCGATCAGCAGGGCGGGACGGACGGCAGACATGAAGGTTCCTCGGGTGCCAGGGTCAATGACTATAGCAGGGGATTGGTGGGCGGCGTGCCCCTCAGCAGCCCGGCGAGGCGCTCCAGCCCTTCGGCGACGCGGGCGTCGGTGGCGGGCTGACTCAGGCTGAGGCGTACTCCCTGCGGGGCGGCAAACTGGCCGGCGGCGAAGTGTTCTCCGCTGGCGACCCCCACGTCAAGGGCGTTGGCGGCCTCCGCAAACTCCTGGCTGCGCCAGGGCTCGGGCAGCGGCAGCCAGGCGTGCATAGACCCCGGCTGCCAGCGCGCTCCCGGCAACAGGTGGTGCAGGAGCTCACCCCGGCGCGCCAGGATTTTTCGCTGGTGTTCGATGAGCGGCATGATCTGGCGCTGGCTCACCAGCTTGCAGGCCAGCTCGATGAGCAGCGGACTCACCATCCAGCTCGACAGCCGCATCGCCTGGGCGAAGCCGTTGCGAAGGGCGGGAGGGGACAACACGAAGCCGACCCGCAGGCCGCCGCAGGCGATCTTGGCGAGACTGCCGAGGTAGATGACCCGCTCCGGTGCCAGGTTGACCAGGGGAGGGAGCGCACTTTCGGGCAGCAGGCCGTTGACGTCATCCTCGACGATCAGCAGATCGTAGCGACGGGCGATGGCGACGATGGCGTCGCGTCGCGCCAGGCTCATGGTGGCCGTGGTGGGGTTTTGCAGGGTGGGGGTGAGGTAGAGCAGCTTGGCCCGGCGGGTACGGCACGCGGCATCCAGCGCCTCTGGCAGCAGTCCCTCCTCATCCATCGCCAGTCCCACCACCTGATTCTTGAGCTGGCGTGCATTGCCCAGCATGCCGGGGTAGCTCAGTCCCTCGCAAAACAGGGTCTCTCCCACGCAGCCGGTGGCCAGCAGGGCCAGCATAATGCCGTGCTGGGCACCATGGCTGAACAGCAGGCGATCTTCGCTCGCCGTGATGCCCTGCTCGGCGAGCCAGTCGACGAACAGCTGGCGCTGTGCGGGGCGTCCGGCCTCCTTGTCATAGCCGAGCAGGCCGTTGAGATCCCCCTGCGCCAGATCGGTGAGCAGGGGCCGGATGATGGCGCCCCTGTCCAGCTGGACCGGGAGGTTCTGCCACAGCTCGATGCGCTGGCTGTCTTCATTGCGGATCACCCATTCGTTGGCGGGATCCGCCGCTCCCCTGACCCAGGTGCCGTGCCCGACCCGGGCCGCCAGCAGGCCCCGTCGCTCCGCCTCGGTGTAGGCGCGGGTGACGGTGCCCACGGTGACCCCCAGCTTGTCTGCCAGGGCCCTGTGGGTCGGCAGCCGGGTCTCGGGTGAGAGGATGCCGGTGGAGATGGCCTGCTCGATGGCCTTGACCAGTTTGAGGTAGAGGGGCCCCTCGAAAGGGGTGAGGTCGGGCGTCCAGATTGTCATGGTGACAATAAATCCATTGATCCAAGATTGTCCGCAATATAGCGTGATTATCAGTCTTTACACAACCAACAAGCACACATTGTATCGGTACAATGTGGCGAGAAAGGAGTCTCCCGATGACCATCGAATGGTATGCCACCCTGTTTGGCTTCGCCCTGCTCACCTGCGGCACGCCCGGGCCGAACAACCTGATGTTGACGGCGTCCGGCGCCAACTTCGGCGTGCGGCGCACCCTGCCCCATCTCATCGGGGTGGCGGTGGGCCAGCCTGTGTTGCAACTGGTGCTGGCGCTCGGCTTTTATCCGCTGTTCGAGCGCTGGCCCCTGCTCAAGCTGAGCCTGCAGGTGCTGGGCAGCCTTTACCTGCTGTGGCTGGCGTGGCGCATCGCGGTGGCAGGCGCCCCCGGAGATCCCGCCAGCCGTGCCCGCCCCTTGACCCTGCTTGAAGGGCTGGGCTTCCAGTTCCTCAATCCCAAGGCGTGGATGATGGGGATCTCGGCCATCAGTCTGTTCAGCCTGCCGGGGAGCGACTACTGGCCGAGCATGTGGGGCATCATGAGTGTCTTCCCCATGGCGGGGTTCCCGGTCTGCTTCGCCTGGGTGATGTTTGGCCATCAGCTCAGCCGCTGGATCAACTCGGACAAGGGGTGGCGTCGTCTCAACGGCAGCCTGGGTGCCTTGACCGCCCTGTGCGTGGTGATGCTCTGGTATTAACAGCGTCTTGATTATTCATGCAAAGAAAATGCATTGCTGACCTTGTCGTCAGGGCGTCGGCTCTGCATATTAGGAGGCTTGCCGTATCTGAACGAGGTTGAGATGGATCTGAACTGGTTGCTCCCCCTGGTGGGCTTTGCCCTTATCACCTGTGGCACGCCGGGCCCCAACAACATGTTGCTCACCAGTGCCGGGGCCGCCCAGGGGTTTCGCCGCTCCGTGCCTCTGCTGGTGGGGGTGGTGGGGGGCATCAACCTGATGATCCTGGCCACGGCCCTGGGGCTTGGGGTGGTGTTCGAGCGTCTGCCCCTGCTGCACGACGGCCTCAAGCTGGTGGGGTCGGCCTACCTGCTCTGGCTGGCCTGGAAGGTGGCCAACGCCAGTGGCCCGGCGGAGGGGAACCGGCCGCTCATCCCGGCCCATCAGGGGGCCATGCTGCAACTGCTCAACCCCAAAGCCTGGATGATGGCGCTCTCCGCCATCAGCGGCTTCACCCTGGCGGGGGAGGCTTACTGGCCGTCCGCGGGCTGGGTGCTCGGCACTTTCTTCGTGACCGGCCTCTATACCGGTGCCTTCTGGGTGCTGTTCGGTGCCCAGGTGCGCCGCCTCATCCGCACCGCCACCGGCTGGCGTCGTTTCAATCTGGGCATGGGGCTCGCCACGGCGGCCTGCGTGCTGATGATCTGGGTTTAGGCCTCGGCCTGAGCCTTTACCGGCTGTCTTGTTGGCCCTTCGGGGCCTTTTTTATTGCCGGGGCGGTGCGATCAAGCGCGCCCCCTGAGGGATTGCGGCATTGGTTTGCACCATCGGGTTACATAAGGAGATCCCATGAAATGTATCGGTCTGCTGGGTGGCATGAGCTGGGAGTCCACCGTCAGCTATTACCAGGCCCTCAACCGGGGGGTTCGCGAGCGGCTCGGCGGTCTGCACTCGGCGCGGGTGCTGCTGAGCAGCGTGGATTTTGCCGGGATAGAGCGGTTGCAGCACGCCGGTGACTGGCCCGCCACTGCCCGTCTGCTGGCGGCCGAGGCCAGGGCCATCCAGGCAGGTGGCGCCGATTTTCTGCTGATCGGGACCAACACCATGCACAAGGTGGCGCCGGAGATCGAGGCCGCCATCGACATTCCCCTGCTCCACATCGCCGATGCCACGGCCCATCGCCTCCAGGCCGACGGGGTGACCCGGGTAGGCTTGCTCGGCACCCGCTTCACCATGGAGCAGGATTTCTACAAGGGGCGGCTCCAGGAGCGCTTCGGGCTGGAGGTGCTGGTGCCTGATGACGCTGCACGGGAGCGGGTGCACCGCATCATCTATGACGAGCTCTGCCTCGGCGATATTCGCGAGTCGTCTCAGGCCGAGTATCTGGCCATCATCGCCGATCTGGCACAGGCCGGTGCCCAGGCGGTGATCCTGGGTTGCACCGAAATCGCCCTGCTGGTGGGGGCGTGCCAGGCCGCCGTGCCTCTCTATGACACCACCGCCATCCACGCCGAAGCCGCGGTGACGCTGGCCCTTGCCTGATGTGGTGCGGGCGGGGTGAGGGGGGCGCCCCTCTCGGCGCCCGCCTGTTTTTTCCTCCTTTCATAACTGTGAGTCAGCCTTCATTTCAGCAGGGCTGAAGCCGTTTTTATTGTCAATCGGCTCACATTTCCTCTTTTTGTCTCTTGAGTCCGGGGCGTCAGACGCCTAGTTTTCGATAACTGAAACGATTCAGCTTTTACAAAAACAAGAGACACGAGGATAAATCCATGTTGAAGAAACTCTCCATTGCCGTGCTGCTCGCCCTGGGCGCCACCGCGGGTCACGCCGCCGAATTTCTGCTGACCGACTCCCAGCAAGGGCTGGATGTGGGGGACTGGAAGATCACCAGCGAGAAGCTCGGCATCAAGAGCCCGGTTCCCTTCACCATCGAGAAGAAACGCCTGCACGGCGGCCGCCAGGAAGGGGTGGATCTGCTCATCGTCGACAACGGCGTCATGAAGATCACCCTGGTGCCGACCCGCGGCATGGGGATCAAGGAGGTCAAGGCGGCGGATCTGCGCCTCGGCTGGGATTCACCGGTCAAGGAGGTGGTCAACCCCGCCTTCATCGATCTCGAGAGCCGTGGCGGCCTCGGCTGGCTCGACGGCTTCAACGAGATGCTGGTGCGCTGCGGCTACGAGTGGACGGGTCATCCCGGGGTGGATGACGACGGCCGCCTCAAGAGCCTGCATGGCCGGGTGCAGAACATTCCCGCCTCCGTGGTCAGCGTGACCGTGGACGAAGAGCCGCCCTATGCCATCCACGTGCTGGGCCGGGTGGACGAGCGCACCTTCAAGATGAGCGAACTGGTCACCTGGACCCAGCTGAGCGTGGTGCCCGGTCAGGCGGAGTTTGCCCTGCAGGACAAGCTGACCAACCACGCGGACTACGAGAACGAGTACCAGATCATCTATCACGGCAACTTCGGGGCCCCCATTCTGGAGGAGGGAGCCAAGGTGAGCACGCCGGTGAAGCAGATCTCCCCGTTCAATGACTACGCCAAGGCCGGACTCAAGGGCTGGCAAACCTATCTGGGGCCCACCAAGGGCTTCGACGAGATGGTGTTCAACCTGGTGCCCTACAGCGACGCCGACGGCAATACCCTGGCAGTGCTGAACAACCGGGCCGGCAACGCCGGAGTGGCGGTGGGCTACAACACCAGACAGCTGCCGGTGCTCACCCTGTGGAAGAACACCGACACCCGGGCCCAGGGCTATGTGACCGGCATCGAACCCGGTACCAGCTATGCCTACAGCACCAAGTACCAGCGCCCGCTCGGGCTGGTCCCCAAGATCCAGCCGGGGGAGACCAAGACCTTCGATCTGACCTATCGCCTGCTGCAAAATGCCGACGAGGTGAAGCAGGCCCTGGCCCAGGTGGAGAAGATCCAGGACGGTCGGGCCACCGAGCTGCGCGAGCAACCCCTGGTCAAGCTGCCATAAGGGAGAGACGCCCAGCAAAAAGCCGCTCCATGAGCGGCTTTTTCATAGCAGGCCCGTCGATCAGACGTGGCTGTACATGGCTTCTATCTCGCGCTGGTACTTGGCCTCGATGATCTTGCGGCGCAGCTTCATGGTGGGGGTGATCTCCCCGAGCTCCATGGAGAAGGCGCTCGGCAGCAGGGTGAACTTCTTCACCTGCTCGAACTTGGCCAGCTCCTTTTGCAGATCCTGAATGCGGGCCTCGAAGAACTCCATCACCCGGGAGTGGCGCAGCAGCTCGGTCTTGCACTGGTACTGCAGGTTGATGGAGCGGGCGTACTCCTCCAGGGACTCGAAGCAGGGCACGATGAGCGCCGACACGAAGTGGCGGGCATCGGCGACGATGGCAATCTGCTCGATGAAGCGATCCTTGCCGAGGGTCCCCTCGACCAGTTGCGGCGCCACGTACTTGCCGTTGGAGGTCTTCATCAGCTCCTTCAAGCGCTCGGTGAAGTAGATGTTGCCCTCGTCATCCAGCTCGCCTGCATCGCCGGTGCGCAGGAAGCCATCCTCGGTCATCACCTCGGCGGTGGCCTCCGGCTTGTTGTAGTAGCCACGCATCACGGTGGGGGCGCGCACCAGCAGTTCGTTGTTCTCGCCGAGTTTCACCTCGATGCCGTTTAGCGCCGTGCCGATGGAGCCCAGCCTGAACTGGGTGTCTTCATAGCAGCAGACGGTGGCGGTGGTCTCGGTCATGCCGTAGCCGTACTTGAGGTTGAGCCCCATGGCCTGGAAGAAGAGATTCACCTCGTCCGCGAGACGGGCGCCCGCCACCGGCAGGAAGCGGGTGCGACCGCCGAAACGGGCGCGCAGCTTGCGAAACACCAGGCGTTCGGCAAGCCAGAGCTGGCCATAGAGCAGGGGAGAGGCGGACTTGCCCACCTGACGGGTGGCGACCATCTGTTTGCCCACCCGGGTGGCCCAGCCGAACAGGGCGCGGCGCAGGCGCGGAGCCTGGGCGACCTTGGCCTGGATCATGGCGTAGGCCTTCTCGTAGAGGCGGGGCACGGCGCACATCACGGTGGGCTTCACCTCGCCGATGACATCCATCACCTTCTGCGGGTCGCGAATGTAGACGTTCTCGGCACCGCAATAAAGCACGTAGTAGCTCCAGGCACGCTCGAATACATGGCTCAGCGGCAGCATGCAGAGGGAGACATCCTGCTCGCTGAGGTCGAGGCGAGCGTCATGCATCTCGAAGCAGGCGGCCATGTTGGTGAAATCGAGCATGACCCCCTTGGGTTCGCCCGTGGTGCCCGAGGTGTAGATGAGGGTCAGCAGGTCGTCCATGCGGTAGTGGCGCTCGCGCTCGCGTAGCACCTGCTCGCTGGGTTGGTGGTTGCCGGAGACGAGGAAGGTCTGGAAGTGGCTGGCCGAGGCGCAGCCGCGCAGATCGACGGTGCCGTCCAGGGCGACGATGTGGCTTATCTCGCCGCTGTCGATGAGGTGCAGCGCCTGATCGAACTGGGGCTGCTCCCCCACGAACAGCATCCTGATGCCGGCATCCTTGACGATGTAGCGCAGCTGATCGAGGGTGCTGGTGGGGTAGATGGGCACGCTGACGCCGCGGGCGGCCAGGATGCCGAGGTCGGCCTGGGTCCACTCGGGCATGTTGCGGGCATAGATGCCGACCATCTCGCCGGACTGGTGGCCCGCCCGGATCAGTCCCTGGGCGCAATAATCCATGGCCTGACCCAGGGTTCGCCAGCCGATGGCGCGCCACTGGCCATCCTGCTGGACGCGCAGGGCGGCCTTGTTGCCAAGGCGGGCAATACGCTCACGCATCACTCTAACCAGATGAAACTGCGACATCTCACGCATCCTCAAGTAACAGTTGTGCGCCCGCAGGGGCACCAAAATCGGGGCTGGAGTTTAAACTCTAACATTACAGCTTACAAGTGTGCGCCATTTGTCCTGGATCACAAAGTCGTCAACCAGATGAGAGTGAGGCATGATAGGGGGCAGGGATCGGATTCATTCAGGGAGTTGCACCATGAATATCGGGATCAAGAGCCTGTTCACCGGCGTGTTGCTGCTGTTGGCGGGGGCAGGCGCCCTCTGGTATCTACTGGGGGGCGCGGGGGCGCAGGATAATCCCTGGCTGAGCGGCGCCGAGGGCTATGAGCAGGCGCAGCGGCTGGCGCTGAGGGAAGGATACCCCTTGCTCTACGTGATCGAGCGCGCCAAGTGCCGACGCTGCAAGGCGCTGAATACCAGGCTGTGGCGTGCCCCCGAGATGCAATCCGCCCTGGCGGGGCTGGTGAAGGTGCGACTCAACCCGGATGTGGGGGATGGTAGCGAGCACATTCTGCGCCGCTTCCCCCAGGTTGCGACGGCCCCTGGCATCTATGTCCAGCGACCGGGTGAGCCGCTTCGCCCCATCAAGATCGCGGTGGATATCGAACAGATCTGGATGCCCGGCGTCACCTATGGTCGCGGCTTCTTCATGCCCCTCTCGGGAGCCGCCTTCGAGGCCGTGCTGAGGGTGACCCTGAGCCTGGAAGATCCCTCCATCGACAACGCGCCCCTGCCCTGAGGGGGGAAGCGAAGCGGGGGAGTCTGGGAGGTCAGAGGGGGGCGTCCGCTGACGGCGGTCTGCTGCGGGTTGTCAGCCGAAGTCGAACAGACGGGACATCAGCACGGCATCCTCCCTCTCCTGCCCGGTGCCATAGTAGTCGGCGCGGCGGCAATACTCGGCAAACCCCTCGCTCTCGTAGAGGTTGATGGCGGTGCGGTTGCCGGCCCTGACCTCCAGGAACCAGGCCTCGGCCTTGCCGGCCTTGCTGCGGGCCAGGTACTCCCTGAGCAGCGCCCGCCCCAGCCCCTTGCCCTGAAAGTCGGGGTGTACGCAGATGTTCATCAGGGAGCTGTCTCCCGCCACCAGATCCGAGATGTAGAAACCGGCCGGTCGTCCGTCCACCAGCATCAGGCCGTTGAGATAGCGCGGCCCGAAGCAGGAGAGCAGGTTGGCCTGGCTCCAGGGCTCCTGGTGGGCGGCCTGCTCGATGGGGTAGATGGCTTCGAAGTCCGATTCGAGCAGGGGGCGAAAGTGGGGCAAGAGGTCAGACATGGTCACTCCGGACGGGATTCAGGCTTGCGATGGACACCATGGCCGTGCCATGGTCGTGAGCATCAAGGGGTGTGGCGCTGCTGGCACTGCTGCCAGAGGGCGCGCTTGTGCGCCCCATCGGGCTTGAGCGGGCAGACCAGGGCATCGGGCCAGCGAGGGTCCGGCGCCGTCAGCCAGAGCAGGGGCGAAGTGGCCCCCGCGGGCAGGGAAGGCATCTCGGACAGCAGGGAGACCTCGTCCGTGCCAAGGCCGAGCCAGCGGCAGATGTCCCCGAGCAGGGAGGGCGCGGGCAGCGTCTCTGCCAGCAGCCAGAGCTTGCCGGTCGGCAGAGGGGCGGTCTCCTGCGGGGCCAGCACCTCATCGGCGGGCGTGTTTGCCGGCTGCGCGGCGCCGTCGGGGCTGGTGCCTCCCGCCAGGAGTCGGCCTCTTTGTTGCCAGAGGGGGATGCCCATGCGGGCCAGGATGCGCTGGCGCAGCGGGTCCAGCAGGGGATCTTGCATGGCGAAGGCTCACTCTTGATCTGCGTTGGGGTAAATAATGATGCGCAGAGTACACTCTCGCGGGATTTGCTGCACCCCGGACGTGCGCTTTTCGCCCTGTGGCGATGGCAAACGAGCGCCTCCCCGGGGGCAGAGATGACAGACAATGAGAGTGGGGCGGGGCCAGAGGCCGGACCCCGTCACCACGGATGACCTATCAGCTTCGGAACTGTGCCTATGCCGCCTTTAGCCCAGAATACTGTTCGTGCCACCCCCATTCATGAGCGCCTGCCACGGCTCCTTTCCGTCCTTGGCGAGGGACTGTATGAGCGCCAGGATGCCCTGCGGCTCGGCCTGCTGGCGGCCCTGAGTGGCGAGAGCGTCTTTCTGCTGGGCCCCCCGGGCATCGCCAAGAGCCTGATCGCGCGGCGCCTCAAGCTGGCGTTTCAGGATGCCCGCCATTTCGAATACCTGATGACCCGTTTCAGTACGCCGGAGGAGGTGTTCGGTCCCCTCTCCATCCAGGCGCTCAAGGAGGATGGCAAGTACCTGCGGTTGACCAGCGGCTACCTGCCGGAGGCCGAGGTGGTCTTCCTCGACGAGATCTGGAAGGCGGGCCCCGCCATCCTCAACACCCTGCTCACCGCCATCAACGAGCGGCAGTTTCGCAACGGCGACAGCCAGCACCCGATTCCCATGCGGCTGCTGGTCACCGCCTCGAACGAGCTGCCTGCCCCGGACAGCGGGCTGGAGGCGCTCTACGACCGCATGCTGGTGCGGGTCTGGATGGACAGGGTGCAGGAGAAATCCAACTTCCAGGCCATGCTGGCGAGCGATGGCCAGTCCCATCAGAACCTGACCCCCTCGGTGCAGATTCGGGGGGAAGAGTACGACGCCTGGCAAGATGCCATCGAGCAGGTGCGCCTGCCGGACGCCTGTTTCGAACTCATCTACCAGCTGCGCCAGCAGCTCGACAGTCAGCTCGGACACGGCTGCTATGTCTCGGATCGGCGCTGGAAGAAGGCGGTGCGGCTCATCAAGGCGAGCGCCTTCTTCAATGGCCGCGACGAGGTGGCTCCCCTGGATCTGCTGCTGTTCAAGGATTGCCTCTGGCACGACGAGGCTTCCCGCACCGCGCTGCTGGAGATGATCGGCGAGTTTTCCCGCCTCTACGGCTACCAGCAACTGGCGCTGACCCGGGAGCTGCTCTCCTTGCGCGAGCAGTTCAAGCAGTTGCAGGGGGCGGTCGCCCTGCGCATCGGCTGCAAGGCGGTCAAGCGCAAGCAGTGGTTCGGCCGCCGCGCCCGCGGCACCGAACTGCCGCTGGCCAACGCCAGGCCGTTCGGCAAGCTGGTGCACTTCCAGCTGCTCACCCCGGCGCCCCTGGATGGCAGCGATCCCGAGCGCCTCACCGGCACCCTCACCTTCGATCGCACCCTGCTCTCTCACTGGCACCCCACCGGGGAGGCGCTGGTGGGCTGGCCCCTCGGCAACCCCAAGGAGGGGCACTACGAGCTGGTGCTGGACGAGCAGTTGCGGCTGCACGTGCTGGATATCCAGCGCCAGCCCGTGCCCCTGATGCTGGTGGAGCGCACCCCCATCCCCGAGGTGGTGATGGCCCCCTGGCTGTCGGCCCTGGACGACCTGACGGGCCAGGTGAACCGGGTGCTGCAAAACCTCAAGGGCCAGCGCAACCTGTTCGACCGTCACCAGCCCCATCTGTTCGTGGGGGACCACTGGCTGCGTCAGGTGGAGGACAGCTTCTTCGTGCTGAGCCGGGACCTGGAGCGGCTGGGGGCCGAGCTGCAGCAGTGGCGGGATCGTCTGCCTCTTCTCGATGCACAGGGGTGACGTCGCGCCTGACGTGGGATTGGTGAAATAAACAGGATGAAAAACATGTTTAGTCAGCATGATACTCCATCACATCTCAACGCCCGGGGTGGCCCATGCTAGAGATCGGCATGATGGACCTGGGGCTGCTCATGGGGGAGGGGGAGCTGGCGGGGGAGATGGCGCTCCTGCTTGCCTCCACCCCCAAGATCTCCGAGTTCCTCAAGCGCTCGCCCCTGCAGGGGAAGCTGCTCAGAAAGCGAATCCAGACCTGGAGCGAACAGCTTGGGGAGGAGATGCGCCACAAGCCGGTGCCGGTGGCCCTCGAGCGGGAATACCTGCTCTATCAGGCCCACCGGCAACTGCCTCTGCCGGAGCTGGTGGGGCGCCTGCCTGCCTTGCTGGAAGCCCTTGAGCAGTACAGCCCCTTTGCGGGGGATGCCCGCAGCCTGGTGCGCCAGATAGTGGCCCAGCCCACCGAGGGGCTGCGCCAGCTCTTCATCGAGAAGTGGCGCGCCAGCCTGGTGGGCAGCCTGTTGCAGTTGCAGCAGCAGATAGCGGAGGCGGAGCGGGAGAAGCAGCGCCAGGAGATAGAGGATCAACTGCTGGCCAACCGGACCCTGGCCGATGCCCTGGATCCGCACCAGATCTCCGCCGGGGGGCTCTGGGATCTGGCCCAGGGGAGCTGGCACAAGCGCAGCCTGGCGCTGGTGAAGCAGTACGCCCGCATGTTGCAGCAGGAGCCTCTGCTCGCGGAGATCGCCGCCCTGCTTGGGCGCAGCGAGCGGGAGCGGCGCAGCGAGGACAGGACGCAGCCGCCGGTGCCTGTGCACGAGCTGGAAGAGGTGCAAAGTGACGATGTGCCCGACGATCTGGTGGGGGTGCACCCGGCCAGCGATCTGATGCGCCTCCTGCCGAGCGAGGCGGTGATGCTGGCGCTGCCGGAGCTGGAGCTGGAGTTCTATCGCCGTTATCTGGAGCGGCGCCTGCTGAGCTACCAGTCGCGGGGCACCCTGCCGCGCCAGCGTCTGATGCTGCGCTCCCCCGAGCAGGGAGGGCAGGAGGTGCAGCCGCGGGGCCCCTTCATCGTCTGCGTCGATACGTCAGGTTCCATGGGGGGCTATCCGGAGGAGTGTGCCAAGGCGCTTTTTCTCGCCCTGCTCAAAGGGGCGATGGAGGAGAAGCGGGGCTGCTATCTGATGCTCTTCTCCACCGAGGTGGCGACCCTGGAGATCACCGCCGACACCGGGCTTGAGAAGGCGGAGCGTTTTCTCTCCATGAGTTTTCACGGGGGGACCGATCTGGTGCCCTGCCTGGAGCAGGCCCTGACCCAGCTTGAACAACCCGCCTTTGCCAAGGCCGACGTGCTGGTCATCTCCGACTTCATCGCCCAGAACCTGCCCCACCCCCTGCTCGAGCGGATGAACCGGCGACGGGCGCAGCAGACACGCTTCCATGCGGTCGCCATGTCCCGTCACGCCAAGGCGGCCATTTTGCGGGTGTTCGACAACAGCTGGCTGCTCGATTGCGGCCTGCGTGGACGCCTGCTGCGGCGCTGGCAGCGCCATTGAGGGTGCTCAGGCTCAGAGAGTGGGCCTGTGGTAGAGGCCCCGTTCGTTGACCTGCTCCTGATCCAGCAGCGGCTGACCGCTTGGCTGGGCAATATAAAAACCCCGCTTGCCGCTGCGCTTGACCCTGTACATGGCCTGATCCGCCCGGGCCAGCGCCGCGCCGAAATCATCCTGAGGCCGGATGGCCGCAATTCCCATGCTCAGCCCCACCGAGGCGTCCCCGTTGGGCAGCTCGAAGGGGGTGGCGATGGCATCGATGCACTGGCGGGCGAGGTGGCTGGTGCGGGGATCGTCGCACGCCCAGGGCAGCAGCAGCACGAACTCGTCCCCGCCGATGCGCCCCAGCCGTACCTCCTCGCCGCAGCAGTGGCGAAGGCGCTGGGCGAGGGAGACCAGCAGTTCGTCACCTGCCCGGTGGCCCAGGTTGTCGTTCACCAGCTTGAAGTCATCGAGATCGATGAAGCAGATGGCCTGGTACTCCCCGGGAAAGTGGCGGTGCAGCGCGGTGCGGTTGAACAGGCCGGTGAGGGGATCCCGGTGGGCAAGCTGGGCGAGCTGCTGCTCGTACTCCTTCTCGTGGGTGATGTCGATGTGGGTGCCCATCACCCGGACGGGGTTGCCCTGATCATCCCGCTCCACCACCCGGCCCCGGTCCAGCACCCAGGTGGTCTTGCCATCCTTGCCGATCATGCGGTGCATCGCCTGATAAAACGGGCTCTTGCCCTCCAGATGGTCGAAGAAGGCCTGCAGCACCTGCTCCCTGTCCTCCGGGTGCAGGTGGGCGCGCCAGACATCGAAGTGGGCCGACAGCTCCTTGGGCTGGTAACCGAGCATGGAGCCCCAGCGCCGGTTGAAGATGATGAGTTTGCCGGTGGGCACATGGTTCTGCCAGATGCACAGGCCGGTGCCGTCCATGGCGGCGTCCAGCTTCTCCCGCGCGTCATCCGCGATGCGTTTGAGACGCTCGTTCTCCAGCAACAACCTGTCGTAAGCCTCCCTCAGCTCCTCGTAGGTCATTCCTCATCCCTTCCCCTGTTCGAAAGCATATATAGTCGATGCACTCTCTCCTTCTGTAAAGAAGGGGATAGGGGAGGCTCTCGTCCAACATGAGGAGTTTTCTCACCCTCTGGCGGCTGTGCGCCCAGAGTCTGTGGGGATATGATGACAGCGGTGAGCGCGGCGTCCGGCCAGTGAAGAGGAGAAAATGTCCGCATGAAGATCCTGATGGGAGGTGGTCTGTTGCTGGGGGTTGCCCTGGCCCAGGCGACGCCACTGGCCGGGCACGAGTTGCAACTGGCGTTGCAGCGACTGGAAGAGTCGACGATGCCGGTGCAGGTGTTTCGCGAGCGCGTCGCCGCCCTGACTGCCGGACAGGCACACTATCCGCCCGAGGTGCAGGGCCGCCTTGCCCGGCTGCAGTGCTGGGCCCAGCCGAGTGAACGGGACGAGGAGTTTCGCCGCGCGGTGGCGTTTGCCGAGCAGGGGCTGGCACAGGCCCGTGCCCGCAAGGACAGGGTCACCGAAGTGGGGTTGCTCGCCTGTCGAGGCTATCACCGGCAACTGCTCGGCAACATGGCCGGGGCCGGGGAGGATTACGACGCCGCCCTGACCCTGGCTCGCCGGCTCGGGGATGAGCGTCAGCGTGCCGACATCCTGAGCCTGCGGGGGGAGATGTACTCCTACCAGGGGGAGCTGGCGGAGGGGCTGATGGATCTCATCGATGCCCACCAGCGCTACGAGGCGCTCGGGCTGGAGGCCAAGGGGCGCGAGGTGCTCGCCAATATTGCCAATGCCTATCGCAGGATGGGGCTCTATGAGCGGGCCGAGAGCTACTTCAACGAGCTGGAACACGACTACCGGCAGCTCGGGGACGAGGAGCACCTGGTGGACATTCACAGCCAGCAGGGGCTCCTCTACATCGACACCGAAGAGTACGACAAGGCGCTGCCCCTGATGGCGGAAGCGGAGATCTATTATCTGGGGTCAAACCAGGAAGGGATCCTGGCCTGGAGCCGGATCGAGATAGCCACCATCTTGCTCAAGCAGGGCAAGCCGGACCAGGCCATGACCAAGCTCGATCAGGCGGCAGCCTCCCTTCATCAGGGGGAGGGGGCGGACAGCGTCACCCTGGGCCACTGGCACCTCGTCATGGCCGACGTCCTCGAGGCCCTGAACCGACCCGGCGAGGCGTTGCGGCACCTGGACGAGGCCGAGCCCATCTTTACCCGGGAGCAGAACCTGCGCTTCCTCGCCCGGGTGCATGAGACACGGGCCCGGGTGCTGGAGCATCAGGGGCATATCCAGTCGGCCCTCACCAGCCTCAAGACCTATGTCGAGACCCGCCAGGCCCTCGAGCTGAGATTGCGGGAACAGCGCTCCTTGCAGATGCGTTTCGAGTTCGATCTCGCCCGCAAGGAGCTGGAAAACCAGACCCTCAGGTCCCAGCAGCAGTTGCAGGCGGAGAAACTCAAGCAGTTGCAGGAGCGGCGCTACTGGCAATACCTGGTGGTGGCCCTGCTGCTGGTGGTGATGGGTACCCTGGTGGTGCACCAGCGCGGGCGCACCCGCAAGATGCAGCGCCTCGCCATGACGGATGAACTGACCGGCATCCACAACCGGCGCCAGATCCAGGCCAAGGGGCGCAAATGGTTCACCCAGGCGCGGGAGGAGGGCAATCCCCTGTGCGTGCTGCTGCTGGATGTGGATCACTTCAAGAAGGTGAATGACCAGCTGGGCCACCACGTGGGTGACAGGGTGCTCACCGCCGTGGCCCAGTGCATCGAGGAGCAGCTGCGCAGCCTCGACAGGGTGGGGCGCAACGGCGGCGAGGAGTTTCTGGTGCTGCTGCCGGATACCCTCCTGAACGAGGCCGTCGAGGTGGCGGAGCGGATCCGCCAAGCCGTCGCCCGTCTCGAGATTGAGGGGGTGCCTGCGGATCACCCCATCCGCATCAGCATCGGCTGCGCCCAGTACAAACCCGAGGATGACAACCTGGGCGAGCTGGTACGCCGGGCCGACGAGGCCATGTACGAGGCCAAGCTGGCGGGGCGCAACCGGGTGATGACGGCCCGGTGAGGCCGACCCCGGGCCCCCGTGATAGCGGGCTGGGTATTTTTCACTCGCGCGGGTATAATGCCGCGCAATTTTGCTTTGATCCGGGGCCAGACCCATGTAATGCAACGCGCTTCTCCTGTCTCCACCGGCGGTCACTGACCCGCCCGCGTGGTGTCGTTGTCTGCATGGGCGCCCTGATTCCAAGGTGCTGTCCCGCATTTTTCCCACGGTGGCTCCAGGCCGCCGCTCAATAGAAGAACGTCGAATTATGTCAGCTGAATTTCTGAGTGAAGTCTCCAAGAGACGCACTTTTGCGATCATCTCGCACCCGGATGCGGGTAAAACCACCATCACCGAAAAGGTCCTGCTGTTCGGACAGGCCATTCAGCGCGCCGGTACCGTCAAGGGCCGTGGCTCGGGCCAGCACGCCAAATCCGACTGGATGGAGATGGAGAAGCAGCGCGGTATCTCCATCACCACCTCCGTGATGCAGTTCCCCTACGCCGACTGCCTGGTCAACCTGCTTGATACCCCGGGTCACGAGGACTTCTCCGAAGATACCTACCGTACCCTCACGGCGGTCGACTGCTGCCTGATGGTCATCGACGCCGCCAAGGGTGTTGAAGACCGGACCCGCAAGCTGATGGAAGTGACCCGGCTGCGCGACACCCCCATCCTCACCTTCATGAACAAGCTGGACCGCGAAGTGCGCGACCCGATGGAGGTCATGGACGAGGTGGAGCGCGAGCTCAACATCATGTGCGCCCCCATCACCTGGCCTATCGGCTGTGGCAAGTCCTTCAAGGGTGTCTATCACCTCTACAAGGACGAGACCTACCTGTATCAGAGCGGTCAGGGCCACACCATCCAGGAGAAGCGGGTGGTCAAGGGGTTGAACAACCCCGAGCTGGATGCCGCCATCGGCGAAGATCTGGCGGCCCAGCTGCGTGGCGAGCTGGAGCTGGTGCAGGGCGCCTCTCCCGAGTTCGATCACGACGCCTTCATCGCCGGCGAGATGACCCCGGTCTTCTTCGGTACTGCGCTTGGCAACTTCGGTGTCGACCACATGCTGGACGGCCTGACCGACTGGGCGCCAGCCCCCATGCCGCGCAAGGCCGAGAGCCGCGAAGTGGTGGCCACCGAGGAGAAGTTCTCCGGTTTCGTGTTCAAGATCCAGGCGAACATGGACCCGAAACACCGCGACCGTATCGCCTTTATGCGTATCGTGTCAGGCACCTACTCCAAGGGCATGAAGATGCGCCACGTGCGCATCGGCAAGGACGTGAACATCTCCGACGCCGTCACCTTCATGGCCGGTGACCGTGAACAGGCGGTCGAGGCCTGTGCCGGCGACATCATCGGTCTGCACAACCACGGCACCATCCAGATCGGTGACACCTTCACCCAGGGTGAAGATCTCAAGTTCACCGGCATCCCGAACTTCGCGCCGGAACTGTTCCGCCGCATCCGCCTGCGTGACCCCCTCAAGCAGAAGCAATTGCTCAAGGGGCTGGTGCAGCTCTCCGAAGAGGGGGCGGTGCAGGTGTTCCGTCCGCTCATCAGCAACGATCTCATCGTCGGTGCGGTCGGTGTGCTGCAGTTCGACGTGGTGGTCTCGCGCCTCAAGAGCGAGTACAACGTCGAGGCCATCTACGAGGCGGTCAACGTCGCCACCGCCCGCTGGGTGGAAGGGACCGACGTCAAGAAGTTCGAGGAGTTCAAGCGCAAGAACGAGGTCAACCTGGCCCTCGATGGCGGTGACAACCTCACCTACATCGCGCCGACCATGGTCAACCTGCGCCTGTCCCAGGAGCGTCACCCGGACGTCCAGTTCCGCCAGACCCGCGAGCACTGATCTCCGGTTGTTTGCCCGCAGGCACGCGATATCCGCAGGCTGATAAAATAAGAGACCCCGCCTTGGTGGGGTCTCTTTTCAGTTACTTTAGTGTTTGCCTAAAGTAACTGTTTTTGTCTGATGATATACCGAACTGGCCTATCAAGTTTTTCCAAGACCTCTTCAGAGACCAAACGCTGCAGCCACACATTCACTTGCGTCTTTTCAAGACCAAGTGCAGTGGTTATTGCAGCAGGCGTCATTGGCTCATGCATGTACTTCTGTAGTTCTTGGCGAAACGCAGCAAAGATATTTTCATGTGGACTTAACTCCACATGTAGTTCCGTAACTACAGACTCAAAAGAGTGATGCTCATCTAATTGAGTCGTATCTGTTTTCACATGAGCAGTAATAGATTCCTCTATTTCATGGCATTGGCTGGTACACTCAATTCCCTCTGACTTAGTTGAATTTTCTGGTTCTTCCGAGAATAAATCATTTTGTAGTAAAGGACGTGCTGCGGGAGGTGTCTTTTCAAAGACCGTCGCGAATGTGATTGGATCCTGTGGGTTTGGCCAAGGCATTGCCCCTTCTGCTCTTAACGCATCCAGTCCCGGAGAAAAATCACCGCTTGAGCGCACAAAGATAGGTGTAAACCTGAACTTCTTGAGTTGCTCTATCGCCCCAACCCAAGTTCCGCCTTTATTTAGATCTGAATTTACGATAAGGGCTCGATCTGCAAATGCATATATCAGCTTGTTTCGTTGCATTGCATGACCAACATTGAACTTTGCATTAGGGTCATAAGGTGAAATTAAAACAAGATTACCTTCAAGCAGATGATTGCGGTTCTCTCGCTTCATTGCTGCCTTTTCTAGGCTATCTCCCAGAATGCCACAGACCTTTCCTTTTGCATCCAGGGCACCTTGCATTGCCGCCAGATCAACACCCTTGGCTCCACCTGATATGAGCATTTTCCCTGAGTTGGCCGCGAGCTTCCCGATAGACATCGAGTATTCAGTCAAGGAAGAATCAATGTGCCGAGAGCCTACAACGGCAAGCCCACCATTTTCGAGGAGTGCTATGTTCCCACAGCCGTAAAGAAGGGCTGGTGCATCTTCACGTAGCCGAGCTTTTAGGCGCCGTGGATAAGCCGCATCCGCTCGGCTGACAACCCATATGGCACGAGCTTGCCAGTGCTCAATTGCTTGGCTTAATAAAAAACCGCGGCCTAATAGTCGCAGTAGCCTGCTTTCATCTATCAAAGTCCTACATTCTTGAATGACTGAGAATGAATCTGGAGAGAGAAGGTCTGCAGGTTGGCGCTGGCTCTCCCACAAATGGCGAGCAAGGCGTTTGTATTCGCTGGGAGATAGCAGATCCGTTGATACAGTCGCGCGTCCGATAATGAGCGGAGCTGTAAGCAGTAGTATTGCTTGTGTGTTAGGTGAGAGTACTGGCGTCATTCGTCGTGTCCCGTCTGTGAGAGGGCCATCGGCCACACTGCGCCACTACCGTTCTTGCGGAGGAGCCACGCAGACACCGTCAGCGTCCACCGCGAGTCGACCATGTCATCAATCAGGAGGACCGGGCCGGGTGGTATAAGCTGGCCGTTAAGTGCGAGCGAGCCATCAATGTTCCGCGCCTGTTGTGTACTGTTTGCCATCGTTTTCTGCTCGGGTCTTGCGTCCGTTTTCGCGATGACCATATGAAACGGTAGATCCAACGTAGCAGCCAAACGTTGAGCAAAATCCGGTACCAAGTCGGGATGCCGAAGCGAAGGAACACAAGTCACCCAGGTGGGGGCTGGTTGCGGATTCCACTCAGTGATCATCTTTATGCAGGCTGCTACAAGGTCGTCGGAAAAACGGTCGTCGTGATATTTACCCTGTCGAACCAATCCGCCCCAACCGGCATCACCCCAGACGCAGAGTGCCTTGCCGGGTTCAGCCTGATGAGCCGCTGCTATCAAACCCCTCACGCCGTACTGGGGCATCCCGCCATCGGGCCACTTCTTGCGCGGCTCGATAGGCAAGCTGGTTCGACGAAGAAATGCGATAGCTGCTTTGATCAGTTCGGCATCTACCGTTGTAGTCAGTGAAGGCAAGATCGGGTCGGTAACTGCACTTGGATCACCGTCGAGTGCGTCAATCAAGAAGCCCATATGCTCACCAAACGGCAAGCTGACGTAGTCCTGCATCTGCAGGTGTTCGTCTCGCCGTAGCGCAGTGAGGCGTTCCGCTCGATCCCAAAAGCCTTCGCTCAGCGTTGCCGCCGTGAGCTGCCACTTGCTACCTTGCTTGGCGATGGGCGCTGGCGCTTCGAGGGAGAGAAGCGCAATCGTCTTGTCGACACGCCCCTTGCTCAGGTTTACTCGACTCAGTAATTCGGGGACGGACAGTCCGTTAGGAGCTTCTTCAAGCGCCCCCAGGACCTCGGCGACTTCCTGTCGGGTTGGGAAAGCACTCCGAATAAACCAGTCAGTGATGTCCAACTCTTCCTGGCCGCTGAGAAGTACCCCATAGGCAGAGTCCAACGCACGCCCCGCGCGACCCACCTGCTGGTAGTAGGCAACCACCGAACCCGGCATCTGGTAGTGAATGACAAAAGCCAGATCAGGCTTGTCGTAGCCCATGCCTAAGGCCGTCGTGGCAACCAACGCCTTGACCTCGTTATTGAGCAGCGCTTGTTCCAGATGCTCTCGACGATCACCCGTTTCGCCGGTGTAGGCCTCTACGTGGAAGCCTTGGGTCTTCAGCCATTCCGCCACTTGATTGGCGTCACGCACCGTCAGCGTGTAAATAATGCCGTGGCCTTGCAGCGTGGCGAGTTGCTCCGCCAGCCATGCAAGGCGCTCGGCTTGGCTGGGCAGGCGAATAGTCTGCAAAGAAAGTGAGGCGCGATTGAGATCACCACGGGACACGTCTAGCTTGGGCCCAAGCACCGCAGCGAGGTCTTCCATCACCCTGTTGTTCGCCGTCGCCGTAGTTGCGAGGAGTCGAAGATTGGGCGGCAGCGTCTTGACAATGCGTTCCAGCAGTCGGTAGTGAGGACGGAAGTCGTGCCCCCAATCGGAAATGCAGTGTGCTTCGTCAATGACCAGAAGGGAAATCTGCGCGGCCATACCTGCCAGCACCTGCGTGCGAAAGCGCTCGTTTGCCAGCCGCTCGGGCGAGATCAAAAGAATGTCGATTTCCCCCTTGGCCAGTCTGCCCTCGACTACTGTCCAGTCGTCCATGTTGTCGGAGTTGATCGTGGCGGCGCGAACTCCCATCCGCTCTGCCGCAGCGATCTGGTTTCGCATCAGCGCCAGCAGCGGCGAGATCAACAACGCAGGGCCGGCACCCGCTTCCCGCAGTAACTTGGTTGCAATGAAGTAGACGAAGCTCTTGCCCCACCCAGTCTTTTGAACGACCAGCAAGCGGCCTTTGCCTTCGACGATGTGATGAATGGCATCCTCTTGGCCATCACGAAAATTGGCTTCAGAATGTCCAGAGCCTATCCGTAGTAGTTCTAGTGCCCGTTTGGAGTTATAAATCACTTGATTCGACCTCTTTTGGTGACTGGTCTACGTTAGTCGGATTTGTATCCACATTGGCCTATCCTACTACAGGACTATAAGTACTCCGAACGCTATGTAAGTGAAGGGATTTCGCTGTAGTCTGGCGTTTAGGATTGAATAACCTCGATTCCATCCATAGCTGCTGTTTTAGTTTCCAATGGTCAGCACCATGCAGATCTCGCAGGCGTCGTGGCCCGTGCAGCCAAGGGGCCCCGGCAGGTGTTCGAAGCCCAGGGATTCATAGAGGGCGGTGGCTTCCCGCAGCACGGCGGTGGTCTCCAGATAGCAGCGCTGGTAACCCAGGGCGCGAGCCTCGGCCAGCGCCTGCAACACCAGCCGCCGTCCCAGCCCCAGCCCTCGCAGGGCGGGCAGGAAGTACATCTTCTGCAGCTCGCACACATCCGGTGCCCCCGCCAGCGGCGCTATGCCGCCCCCGCCAAGAATTGTGCCGTCCGGTCCCTCAATCACCCAGTAGCGGCTGCGCTCCCCCTGATAGGTCTCGTGGAGAAAATCGAGGTTGGGATCCGCCACCCCGTACCCCTTGTCGGCGGTGAGGCCGTATTCGGCGGAGACGGCGCGCACCACGGCGGCGATCCGGGGATTGTCGGCCGGGGTGATGGGGCGGATGACGAACCCCTGCTGGCGGCGGGCGCGGGAGAGGGCGCTGCGATAGAGCCGCATGCCCTCCCAGATCTGCTCGCACTCGGCGGGGGAGAGTTGGGCCAGGGCCCCCGCCATGGTCTCGTCCATCTGCCGGTGCAGCTCCTCAAGCTGTGCCTTGCCCGGCTCGGTGAGGCTCGCCTCCTTGCTGCGCCCGTCCGAGGGGTGGGGTTGCCAGGCGATCAGCTCCCGCTCGGCGAGGCGGGCCAGGGGGCGGCTGGCGTTGGACTTGTCGATGCGAAGGCGCTCGGCGAGCTGCTGGTTGGTGGCGGGACCGTTCTCCAGCTCGATGAGCAGGTGGGCCTCCAGGGGGCTCAGGGCCAGCGAGCCGCACTGCTGGGAGAGCATGCCGAGTTCGCGTACCAGTTCCCTCGACAGGGCGCGCAGGGGGCGGGGATCCATGGGGTTGTCTCCTTGTGATGGTATTTGGTTGTTATGCGCAACCAATACCATCTTTTGGTTGTTGATGACAACTATTTGCGTGAAAAAGGGCGAAAGGCAGGCAGAAAAAAGGGCCCGGGAGAGGGCCCAAACATTGGAAACCCGCGCGGGGGCGCGGATCCCATCCTTGGTCAGGCAAGGCGCCGGCGAGGGTTAGACCAGTTCCGCCAGCATGGTGTCGGCATAGGGGGTCAGCGCCTCTCCCTGCTTCACCTTGGCGAGGTAGTCCGGGTTGGCGATGAGGGGGCGACCGATGGCGACGAGGTCGAAGCGGTCCGCCTCGATGGCCTCTAGCGCGGTCTCGGCGCTGTAGTTGCCGACCCCTACCAGGTGGCCGTCGTAGCGGGCACGCAGGTAGTCGGAGGCGCGACCGTCCAGGTAGTCGAAGGTGAGGCTGTCATCGAAGATGCCCAGGTGCAGATAGGCCAGAGTGCGCTGGTTCAGCTCGGCCAGCAGGTGGTCGAACACGGCGCGATCCCGGGCATCCCCTTCCAGGTGCACATAGGCGCCGGGGGAGAGGCGCAGGCCCACCCGATCCCCGCCGATGCGGGCATTGATGGCATCCACTACTTCTAGCGCGAAGCGGCTCATGTTCTCCGGGCTGCCGCCGTAGTTGTCGGTGCGCAGGTTGCTGGCGTGGTGCAGGAACTGATCGATGAGGTAGCCGTTGGCACCGTGGATCTCCACCCCGTCAAAGCCCGCCTCGATGGCGTTGGCGGCGGCCTGGGCGTAATCCTCGACCAGCTGGGCGATTTCGCTCCCGGTCAGGGCGCGCGGCACTTGATAGACCAGCTCGCGCATGCGCGGCACCGTGCCCTCATGGGCGATGGCAGAGGGGGCCAGCACTTCGGCGTGGTGGAAGAAGGGGTGGGAGAGACGGCCCACGTGCCACAGCTGGGCGAAGATCTTGCCGCCGTTGGCATGCACGGCGCTGGTCACTTTCTTCCAGCCGGCGATCTGTTCGGCGCTGTAGAGCCCCGGGGTATTGGGGTAGCCCTGCCCGTCCGGACGGATGATGGTGGCTTCGGAGATGATGAGGCCGATGTCGGCGCGGCGGCCGTAGTAGGCGGCCATCTGTTCGGTGGGCACCAGACCCGGGCCCGCCATGCAGCGGGTGAGGGGGGCCATCATGAAACGGTTCGCGAGGGTGAGGGTGTCGTTGAGGCGATAGGGCTGAAACAGGGTATTCATGATCGTCTGTCCTGAGGGAGTGATTCTTGAACGGGCATTCAAGACGTTTTTTGGTTTGTGTGCAAGTATTTTTTGAACAAGCATTCAACATGGATTGACGGGGGAGGCTGGGGTAAACTTGCCGCCCTGTTTTTTCCGTCCCGCGGGACCTTGCCACCGGAGACCCCATGCGCAGCGCCGAATACGATCGGGATGCCGTCTTGCGAAACGCCATGGAAGCCTTTCGCGCCAAAGGCTATGCCAAGACCACCATGCAGGAGCTGGTGGCCGCAACCGGCCTGCACCCGGGCAGCCTCTATGCCGCCTTTGGCAACAAACGCGGCCTGCTGCTGGCGGCGGTCGATCACTATGTGGCAGAGAAGGGAGCCCTGCGCCGTCGCTGCCTGGCACAGCCCAGTCCGCTGGCGGGGCTGCACGCCTTCCTCGAGCAGGTGGTGGACGATGCCCTGCAGGGCTCCTGCCTGCTGACCCGCACCCTGATGGAGCTGGCGGAGCAGGACGAGGAGCTGCACCTTCGCTTCAAGGCCATCTACGGCGAGCTGGAACAGGATCTGGCCGGGCAGCTGGCCCTGGCAAAGGCGCAGGGAGAGCTGGCAAAAGAGGGGGACATCCCCACCCTGACCGCCTTCTTGCAGGTCCACATCCAGGGACTGGTCACCTTCGCCCAGTGCCACCCCGACCGCCCTCTGCTGGCCGGTGTCGTTGCCCGGATGATGAGCGCCCTGCGGGCGTGATGGCGAAGATGTAAACAACAAAGGCTCCCGCGGGAGCCTTTGTTGTTGTTGGGAATGCCCCTCGCAGCAGGGTTTTTGCCCCCTTCTCCCGTTCATTTACAAAAGAATGGGAGAAGGGTTGGGGATGAGGGGGAGGAACTGCCAGCCGCAGCCGCTTAGCCCGGATTCACCAGATCCTTCATCAACGCCTTCAACCAGATCAACGCCGGTTGCTGGGCGTGGACCGGGTGCCAGACGCAGTTGAGGTGATAGTCCGGCACGTCGTCGGGCAGGGGCAGGCTTTTCAGCGGCCAGTGGCTGGCGAGCAGCTCGGCCACCATGTTGGGCAGTACCAAGAGGTGGTCGCTCTGGCTCACGATGGCGGCGGCGGACATATAGCTCTGGCTGTTGACCGAGATGGTGCGGCTATGGCCCAGGCTCTGCAAATAGCGGTCGAGGCTCGCCTCCGAGGTGCCGAGCGGCGAGTGGAACACATGGGGCATCTCGATTAGCTGCTCGAGGGTGATGCGCTCCTCTTCCAGCTCCAGGGTGGCGCGCACCAGCCCGGCCAGGGGTTCGGTGAGCCAGGTCTCCTTGCCCAGATACCCCGGCACCTGCATGTACTCGTCAAACCCCAGCACGAGATCTATCTCGCCGCTCGCCAGCTCGGCTTCCGGCAGGGTATCGCGCAGGATGCGGATTTCGATGGTGACGCCGGGGGCCAGCTTCCTGAGGCGCTGGATAAGGGGCGGGATCAGCACGCACTCCACGTAATCCGTGGTGCAGAGCACGAAGCGGCGCTTCGACTGGCGCGGCGCGAACTCCTCCTCTTCCCAGAGTTGCTGCTCCAGCAGCCGCAGCGCCTGCTGCACCCCCAGATGCAGGCGCTGGGCCCGGGGAGTCGGCAACATCCCCTGGGGCGTGCGCACCAGCAGGGGGTCGCCGAGAAAGGCCCGCAACCGGCCGAGGGAGTGGCTCATGGCGGGCTGGCTGATAAAGAGCGATTCGGCGGCGCGGGTCACGCTCCCTTGCGTCATCAGAGCGTCAAAGGCGAGCAGCAGATTGAGGTCGAGCTGGTGCAGTTTCATGGGGGGATTATTCGCCGTGTTTATGGGACAATTAATCCTATTCATTTGATGGATGGGCGCGCAACTTCTTACACTGCGACCCACTCTTATTTTTTCAGGGTTCCCAGGCAAATCGGGGGCCTCAATCCATGCAAGGAGCCTTGCGATGAGCATCAAGACCATGAACACCACGCCGGCCGCCGACGGCTTCACCATGCCCGCCGAGTGGGCTCACCAGCAGGCCGTCTGGATGATCTGGCCGTTCCGCCCGGACAACTGGCGGGAAGCCGGTCGCTTCGCCCAGGCCACCTTCGCCAAGGTGGCGGATGCCATCGGTGGCGCGACGCCGGTCTTTATGGGGGTGCCGGCCCAGTTTATGGAGCAGGCCCGTGGCATCATGCCTGCCCACGTTACCCTGGTGGAGATGGCCAGCGATGACTGCTGGGCCCGCGACACAGGTCCTACCATCGTCACCAACGCCGCAGGCGAGTGCCGCGGGGTGGACTGGGGCTTCAACGCCTGGGGCGGCCACAAGGGGGGTCTCTACTACCCGTGGAACCAGGATGAAGAGGTCGCTGCCCGGATGCTGGAACAGCACGGCATGGATCGTTACGACGCGCCGCTCATTCTGGAAGGGGGCTCCATCCATGTGGATGGCGAAGGCACCTGCCTGACCACCGCCGAGTGCCTGCTCAACGAAAACCGCAACCCGGACCTGACCAAAGCGCAGATCGAAGCTTACTTACGCGACTATCTGGGTGTGAAGAGCGTTATCTGGCTGGACGAAGGGGTCTACATGGACGAGACCGACGGCCACATCGACAACATGTGCTGCTTCGTGCGCCCGGGTGAAGTGGCCCTGCACTGGACTGACGATCAGAACGATCCCCAGTACGCCCGCTCCCTGGCTGCCCTCCAGGTGCTGGAAGCGGCGGTGGACGCCAAGGGTCGCAAGCTGAAAGTGTGGAAGCTGCCCCAGCCGGGCCCGCTCTACTGCACCCAGGAAGAGTCCGCCGGCGTCGAGAGCGGCAGCGGTGTGCCGCGCGAGGCAGAAGGTCGTCTGGCCGGTTCCTACGTGAACTTCCTCATCACCAACGATCGCATCGTCTACCCGCTGCTGGATGCCGCCACCGACGGCGAAGCCCAGCGCATTCTGGAAGAGATCTTCCCGGAGCATAAGGTCGTCGGCGTGCCGGCCCGGGAGATCCTGCTGGGGGGTGGCAATATCCACTGCATTACCCAGCAGATCCCGTCTGGCAAATAAGCTGGTCGAAGAGTGTAGAAATTCAAAACCCCACGCCGTGGGGTTTTATCTCTTGATAATGTGATGGTCGCAGGCGCCGATGCGGCGATCATCATGACAAACAGTCACCCTTTTACAGGAGATCCCCATGATCGAAGTGACCGAGGTTTCCATTGCCGAGCTGCGTGCCGCGCTCGAATCAGGCCGCACCACCGCGGTCGAACTGGTCGAGGCCTATCAGGCCCGGATCGCCGCCTATGACGGCCCCGAGACAGCAACCCGCCTCAATGCCGTCGTGGTGCCCAACCCCGATGCCCTGAAAGAGGCCGAGGCTTCCGATGCCCGCCGCGCCCGTGGGGAAACCCTGGGGCCGCTCGACGGCATCCCCTACACCGCCAAAGACAGCTATCTGGTCAAGGGGCTGACCGCCGCCTCCGGCAGCCCGGCCTTCAAGGATCTGGTGGCCCAGCGCGATGCCTTTACCGTTGAGCGCCTGCGCGCCGCCGGTGCCATCTGCCTTGGCAAAACCAATATGCCCCCCATGGCCAATGGCGGCATGCAGCGCGGCGTCTATGGCCGTGCCGAGAGCCCCTACAACGCCGACTACCTGACCGCGCCCTTTGCCTCCGGCTCCTCCAACGGGGCCGGTACTGCCACCGCCGCGAGCTTCGCCGCCTTTGGTCTCGCCGAAGAGACCTGGTCGAGCGGCCGGGGCCCTGCGTCCAACAACGGCCTGTGTGCCTACACCCCGTCCCGGGGCGTGATTTCGGTGCGCGGCAACTGGCCCCTGACCCCGACCATGGACGTCGTCGTGCCCTATGCCCGCACCATGGCCGATCTGCTGGAAGTGCTCGATGTAGTCGTCGCCGACGATGCCGAGACTCGTGGTGATCTCTGGCGTATGCAGCCCTGGGTGCAACTGCCCAAGGCCTCCGAGGTGCGTCCGGCTTCCTATCTGGAGCTGGCTGCCAAGGCCGATGCCCTCAAGGGCAAGCGCCTCGGCGTGCCGCGCATGTTTATCAACAAGGATGAACTGGCGGGCACCAGCGACAACCCCGGCATCGGCGGCCCGACCGGTCAGCGCATCCATACCCGCGAGGCCGTGATTGCCCTCTGGGAAGAGGCGCGCAAGGCGCTGGAAGCCGCGGGCGCCGAGGTCATCGAAGTGGATTTCCCGCTGGTCTCCAACTGTGAAGGGGACCGACCCGGCGCGCCGACCGTGTTCAATCGCGGCATCGTGAGCCCGGAGTTTCTCAACGACGAGCTGTGGGAGCTCTCCGGCTGGGCGTTCGACGACTTCCTGCGCGCCAATGGCGATCCCAAGCTCAATAAGCTCGCCGATGTGGATGGCCCCAAGATCTTCCCCCACGATCCGGGCACCCTGCCGAACCGTGAGGGGGATCTGGCGGCGGGCATGGACGAGTACGTCAAGATGGCCAAGCGCGGTCTCAAGCGTTTCGACGAGATTGCCTCGGTGCCGGACGGCCTGCGTGGGCTGGAGCAGACCCGCAAGCTGGATCTGGAAGAGTGGATGGACGGGCTCAAGCTCGACGCCGTGCTGTTCCCGACCGTCGCCGACGTGGGCCCGGCCGATGCGGACGTGAATCCGGCCTCCGCCGATATCGCCTGGAGCAACGGCATCTGGGTGGCCAACGGCAACCTCGCCATTCGCCACCTCGGCGTGCCGACCGTCACCGTCCCCATGGGGGTGATGGCCGATATCGGCATGCCGGTTGGCCTGACCTTCGCCGGTCGCGCCTATGACGACAACAACCTGCTGCGCGTCGCCTCGGCCTTCGAGTCCACCAGCAGCAAGCGTATGGTGCCGCCACGGACGCCGCCGTTGGGGTGATTGCTGTTGTGAGTTAAATTTCTTGGGATTTACCGGCAATAAGAAAAGCAAACCCATCCGTTATGCGGGTGGGTTTTCTTTCTTCTGATTAACTACTTCATCGATCATTACATGTGCAGCGGAACCAATCCAAAAGAATATTGATGTTGCAACAATGTAGAGAATGATTTGGATAGCCATAATATAAATTGAGTTGGCATTATTTAATAAAATGATAGCAATAAGAATTAAGCATGGGGAAACTCCCATGATAAAAAGTAGTGTAACTATCAAGACTATTTTAGGTGATGCAGAGCTTTTGTTAATTACGCCGGCGCTAACAATTTTTACTATTGCCTGACCAAATAAAATAGCTGATGCAAAGCTCCAGTCTGCGGCAGCAAAAAAATCACCCATGCTTGATTTGTATAATTTTACCATCCCAATAACAATAAATGGCAAAAGTATAAACAAATACTCAGAGAGTAATGTTATTCTTGCATTTGAATAGACGTTATTCTTCATAGTCAAAGTTCCCCTGCTTATAAAGACGCATTTCTACAGGGTTATGTACCTTGATAACTTCATACTTTGTCTCTATTGGTTTGTCATATTTGTCATAGAAAACAATGGTAACTAAGTCACATAACAAACCATCTCCAGGTGCCACTAATACTTTCCGATTATGAAATTCAGTTAACCATTCAGGAACGCGCATCTTAGCTGATATTTTTGTTTTTCCCTTAATGAAATCCCACATGGAATTGCCAATAAAGTCGGCTTTTTTAATAATCAGTGTTTCTTTTGTTATATTGCTTCGAGTTGAATCTACTATTAATAGGTCGATGTCATCTTTTGTAAGTTTAAACATCTTATTTAGCTTTACAGTGTGCTCATTTGCTAAAACATATATATTATCTTTGGCATTTAATTTTTCTGATGCATCACTGATGGAAGTATAAGCTTTTAACAATCTATATCTGTTAAGGTCGAAGACATTTGGAAACTCTTCCAGATTAAGTTCATCGGCCTTCCAATGAAGTTCATCTATAAGAGGGTCTAATTCATCTACATTTTTTATAGTATCTTTGTTTTTTATGAAGTCGATTAATCGTTCTGTGCAATAGTTCATGAAATCAATGAATTTACTTTGTTTTTCGTTTGGTATGTCACCATCTATGTTGATAGTGAGCCACGATTTTATGGACCCTTCATTAATATCAGATAGTAGGAGTAATGGTCTGATTTCTGTATCTACAGCTTGTAAGACACTTTCGTGAAACTCTTCAATGCTACTAATTAGCAGGCTCATCGAGTCAAAAACACGCTGAGGCTTTTCAGAGTTTTTTTGAAAGTCTATTTTTAGGCAAATGTTATTTTTGTATGGGTTTTCTGTTTGCATAAAGCTAATCCATTCAGCATTAGATATATAATTTAAGAGCCAGCCTTAGCATCTTAGTAATTAATCTGTCCAGTCTACCTAAGTAACTTCTGCACCTTCTAAGGAACAGTTAAATATTATTTCAATTGAAAAATTCAACTAATGATGGAATCAGGAAGTCTTGATATGACACCTAACTTTTCCAGAAACATTTGATGTCTGTACATTAACAATACTCCTGTATCGATATTCAAATGAGCGTTGTAGCCATAATGAGGTATTGTTGGGGTTAGGGCAAGAGGGCTGTCTGTTAGAATAGCGAGGCGTATTCGGACGATCGCGAAGAGGTGGTGGCCGAGAGTCCGCAGTTGTCCAAAGTTTCCTGTCGGTCTTGTCATGAGCCGGTGCGTGGCGGTATGCGGACGATTACGCTGCGCTAATCGTCCCTACACCAATGTGGTGATGGCATGGGTTTAGCCTTGAGAACTCTTTATTCCTCGCATTGCCCACCGCCATCTTTGTCGTGACTCGCTGCTGATTTCTCCTGACGTCCCCCGACTTCACCTTGGCTTCACACAACCTCATTTTCCCCTCACAAATCCCCCGTATTTTCTGCCCACTGATAAATGGGCCTGCTTGCCGCAAGGTGGCGAGGGGCAGGTAGAGAGGGGAGCAAGACGATGAAATCCTGGATCAAATACGGTTTGGCCGGGGCCTTGATACTGGTGGCGAGCTTCTGGGGCGGCAGCGTGCGTGCGGCGCAGATGCCCCTTGGCTGGGATGCTGCCCTGCCGGTACAGATAACCGGGCAAGATGCGGCGGTTCTGACGGTGGCCTCTTTCCTGTCGCTCGGGGAATAGCCATCGGTTGCTGCCGGGCTCAGCACCTCAGGGCAGGGATTGGGGCCTGTTTATCCGGACCTGGGCGGTGAGGGCGCGGCATATGGCGTATCAACACAGGCTGGGTGGCCTACCGCGTCTGATATTGGGCATCCAGCCAGGCGATGGCCTCTTGGGGGTCGTTGAATGCCCGGATATGGTCCGGGTGGGTGAGGGAGAGGCAGGAGAGGGCGATGTGATGGAGCACCTTGGCCGAATAGAGGGAGGCGATGGCCACCAGGTTCTTCTGGGCGAGCCACCCATAAATATCCTGAAGATGGGGCAGGGCGGAGAGCACCACCCCCTGATGCTGACGATGGTCCACCAGGGCGCAGAAACGCTTACCGTCCAGGCTGTTCACCACGGTCTTTATCTGTGCAATCCACGCCAGCATACCCTCTTCATTGAAAGGGCCGATCAGCTCGCAGGTGACCAGGTGTTCCTGCACATTGAAGATGAACTCACCGTGCTTTTTATCAAAGGACATACAACATTCTTATCCATGACCAGGGGCCGCAGATAATATTGATTCATTCCGCATGCATCAATATCCGAATGAGGGTTTTGGTCATGGCGTCGTATTGCTGCGCTGACGCCGATGAGGGAAGGGGTCTGCCTCTGGTACCGAAGCGAACCATGGGTAGCGTCACTTCGGGCACAAGACCCCGTGAGGATAGCCGGCTCATGGAGAAAATGACCCGGGCAAGGCCGGCGCCGGGCCTGTGTCTGCTCGGCGAAGGAGACACCCCGGCATAGGTGGGTGTTTCACCGGGGTTCTTGATGGGACGCTTCGCCGGTTCAGCCGGCCAACGGCAGGTAGACATGCTGGTAGGCCAGGGCGATGGCGCTGTAGAGCAGCAGGGCGGCCATCAGCAGGTTGAAGTACCTGAACCAGCGAGGATGTTGAAGATGACGTCCGATGAGGCTGCCAGCCATCGAGTAGCTGCCGGGGGCGCCGGCGGCCAGCAGGCCGAGCAGCAGGGACCAGGGCAGCAGGCTCCAGCCGTGGATCTGGGCTGCCGGGAACTGGATGCTGGTGATGGGCAGGGTGGCGATCATGGCCTTGGGGTTGAGCAGCTGGATGATGAAGCCGCTGCGCACCCCCAGAGGGCGGGCAGGCGCCTCGCTGGCACCGAGCTCGCCGCTGTCGCTGGCGATCTTGATGGCGAGATAGGCGATATAGAGGCACCCCACCAGGCTGACATAGATCAGGGTATCTTCCCGCACCAGGCGGGTGCCCGCCCAGCCAAACAGCAGCAAGAGCACGAACATCGCCAAGCCGACCCCGAGGAAGAAGCCAAGGGAGGCGCGGGTGCGGCCGCCCAGGCCTGCATTGAGGCCGATGAGGTTGACGGGGCCTGGGGTATACATGATGCCGATGGCATAGGCGAGAAGCTCAATCATGGGGTGTTCCTTGGGCTCAGCGGATCAGGCTGGCGCTGTATTGGGTGGGGGTCATGCCATAGATGCGCTTGAAGCGACGGTTGAGGTGACTGAGATCAGTGAAACCGTAGCGGTACACCAGATCCTGCGCCGACTCTCCGGCGGCCAGGGCGCGCCGGGCGGCATTGATGCGGCAGTTGATCACGTATTGATGGGGGGTGATGCCAAGCTGCTGGCGAAACAGCCGCAGGAAGTGGTACTTGGAGATGTTGGCCGCCGCGCTGATGTCGGCCAGGGAGATATCCTGCTGGAAGTGGGCGTGGATAAAGTCCCTGGCCTGCAACAGGAGGCGATCGATGCGGCTCACCCGGCCATTGGGCTCAAAACGTCCCGCCTGCTGCATCACCCGGGTAGCGAGGCGATAGAGGGCAAACTCCTGCTCTATGCTGTCGGCCTGGCCGCGCACCGCCTGGGCCAGCTCGAGGATGCAGGCGCTCAGCGCCTCATCGCGCACCAGGGGCTGCAACAACCGGTAGGTCCCCATTGCCCGCTCGCCCGCGGCATCGGCAAACAGCGGGGTGAGTTCGTGGGGCGGAATGTAGAGCATGGTGTAGTCGAGGCTGGCGTTGTCACCGGCATGGCCGTCGTGGACATCCCCGGGATTGAACTGGATGACGCTGCCTGCCGGGCTGGAGTGGGCTCCGCCGTGGCAGAAGAAGTTCTGCCGCCCGGCCAGAGTGACCCCGAAGGAGTACTCCTCGTGGGCGTGACGGTCGTAGCGAAATTCCGTCATGTTGACACGCAGCGCAGTCAGGCTCGCCAGGTGCTGACTGTGTGCGAATATGAACTGGTTGTCCTGCGCCATCTTTCCCTCCTGTACCAGACTGCCCCCCTAATCTAGCCCCAAGGGTGTGCCTCTCGCTTGGACAATCTTGCTGTTTGCCGGCCCGCCTGCGCCCCGCACCGAGAAAAACGGCGCAGCCGATGGCTGGCTGCGCCGGTTGGCCCGTCAGCGAAAGCGAAACAGCTCCCGGTGCAGCGGGGTGGCCAGATGGGCATCCAGGGTGTGGGCCATGGGCTCGGGGCCGCAGAACCACACCGGGGTGTGCTGGCGCTCGCCCAGGGCGGCCAGATCCAGCCGGCCGCGCTCGGACTCCAGATGCAGCCGGTAGTCGATCCCGACCCGGCGGCACAGATCGGCCAGCCGACTGTGATAGGGGGCGGCCTCGGCGCTGGGAGCGCATTGCAGCAAGGTGGTGCCGGGGCGTTGTTCACCACGGCGTACCAGGGCCTCCAGCCAAGCGACGAAGGGGGTGATGCCGATACCGGCGCCGACCCAGAGCGCGGGGGCCGGATCCGGCAGGGCGAAGGCGCCATAGGGGCCGGTCACGATCACCGCATTCCCCACCTTGAGGTGGCGGTGCAGCCAGCGGGTGTGATCCCCGAGGGCGCGCACCGCCAGGGTCAGGGTGCGGCAGTCTGCCGAGACATTGACCAGGGTGTAGGGGTGGGGCTCGCCGCGCCCGGCAAAGTCGAAGAAGGCGAACTGCCCCGGGCGGTAGCCGGGCAGGGGCGCGGTGAGGCCAACCCGGATCTCCAGGGTGCGCTCGTCCAGAGGGGTGAGGGCGCTGACCGTCCCCTGGCGGCGTGCGTCCCGTCCCACCCGGCCAAACAGGGAGTAGAGCGCCCCCAGAGCACCCAGCCCGCCGCCGATAAGCAGGGTCAGGCCGACCGGGGTCAGGGCGCCGATGCGCGGCAGCAGGCAGAGCCCGTGCAGCCAGCCCATCAGATAGATGACCGGGGCCAGCCGGTGAACCACCTTGAAGCGCTCGTAGCGCACCACCGCCAGCAGGCTTACCACCACCAGCGCCAGCAGCAGATAGAAACTCCATTCCCCCAGGGTATTGCCGAGGCTGTGCCAGAGGGCATCATTGCCAGCACCAGCACCAGCACCAGCACCAGCACCAGCACCAGCACCAGCACCAGCACCGCGGCGCGCCGGCCGGGTCAGCCAGTCGGCGGCGACGGCCCACTTGGGCGCCTCCACCAGCAGCCAGTGGGCCACCAGGGTGCCGGTGGCCCAGAGGGCGCTGCTGCGGTGCAGGTGCAACATGCGATCCAGCCCGCCGCACCAGGCCTCGAGCCTCGGCAGGCGCAGGGCGAGCAGCAGGGAGAGGGTCATGGCGCCAAGGCCAAGCAGACCGGTCAGGATCAGCAGTTCGTGGCGCCAGGGCCAGAGACCGGCGGGCCACTGGGTCAGGCCAGCAAGCCAGAGCAGGGTGAGGGTCAGGGGCAGGGCCCAGACGAGGGATGCGGGTTTCATGATGTCCTCCTTGTCCATGCCTCCATTGCACGCCTGCTTTGTGGCGAAAGTGTGCCCCCTGACTACCTCTTTTGTAGCAGAGTGTGGCAAAGGGTCGCCGGGTCAGGGCAAGCGGACTGAGGAGGAGGGCGCGGAGAAAAACAAGGGGGGATCGGCAGGAAAGCGGTTGGCGTCACCCCACAGGCCTGGGTCTGGAGAGGGGTGATGCTGGGGCAGGCGCATGGCTGCCCCAGCAAATAGTCGTGTCAGGATTTTCGTCCCTTGCCGCCCTTGTTGCCCGCGAGGGCCTGCTTTCTGGCCTTCTGCTTCTGGGCGCCCTTGCTGGCGCGGCGCGGCTCGGGGTCGAAGCGGGTGAGATCCGGCTCAAAGCCCGGGAACCACTGCTGGGGCAGACGGGTGTCGAGCACTGCCTCCACCTTCTCTAGAAGCGGCGCGTCTTCCGGGCTGAACAGGGTGATGGCGAGCCCCTTGTTGCCGGCGCGGCCGGTGCGCCCGATTCGGTGGACATAATCCTCGGGCTGATGGGGGAACTCCAGATTGATCACATGGTTGAGCTCGCTGATATCGAGGCCGCGAGCCGCCACGTCGGTGGCCACCAGGGCCTGCAAGGTGCCGGCGCGAAACGCCAGCAGCACGTTTTCCCGCGCGCTCTGTGACAGATCCCCGTGGAAGGCGAGCGCATTGATGCCCCCCTTGCCAAGCTGCTGGGCCAGCTTGTCGGCCCCCTGGCGAGTGCGGCTGAAGATCAGCGCCGGCGCCCAGCCCTTCACGGTCAGCATGTGTTGGACCAGCGCCACCTTGCGATCGCTGTCCACCGCATAGACCCGCTGCTCCACCTCGGCCGCCGTGGTGTTGCGCGGTGCCACTTCCACCAGCGCCGGGTCGCGCAGCAGCACTTTGCAGAGGGCAAACAGGTTGTCATCGCAGGTGGCCGAGAACAGCAGGGTCTGGCGATCCGCCGGGATTTGCTTCAACAGCGCCTTGATCTCGTCCATAAAGCCCATGTCGAGCATCCTGTCCGCCTCGTCAAACACCAGATGGCGCAGGGCTGCGAGGCTCAGCGCCCCCTGGCGCAGGTGATCGAGCAGGCGGCCCGGGGTGGCGATGAGGATATCCACCCCGGCGTTGAGCGCCTCCACCTGTGCGGCGATGCTCACCCCGCCGTAGACCAGCGTGCTGGTGAGAGTGGTGCCCCTGGCGTAGCGAGTGACGCTCTCGGCAACCTGCACCGCCAGCTCGCGGGTCGGCACCAGCACCAGGGCGCGGATGGGGCGGGGAGCATCGCTCGTCGGGTGTTGCAACAACAGCTCCAGCAGCGGCAGCACGAAGGCGGCGGTCTTGCCGGTGCCGGTCTGGGCGCCCGCCATCAGATCCCGCCCCGCGAGGATCAGGGGGATGGCGCTGGCCTGCACCGGGGTGGGGGCGGCGTAGCCAAGCTCGGTCAGGGTTTGCTGCAAGCGGGGGGAGAGGGCCAGTTCGGCGAAAGTGGCAATGGACATAGGGCACCAGTATGGGGTTATCCCGCCCCGTGGCAGGGACGGAAACAATCAGCGTGGCCGGGATGGTAACAGATAGCAGGGGAGCGGCAGAAGCCGGGCCGCTCAGGGGGCTGAATTGTCACCCGGATCGCGGACAAGGCGGATGGTCTGCCCCTGGTAATAGGCGATATTGCGCTTGCCGTGCTGCTTGACGTGATAGAGCAGGTCGTCGGCCAGTTGCACCGCCTCGGCCACCGTCAGGTAATCGCGAATGCGGGTTACTCCGGCGGAGAAGGTGATGGGGGCGGGCAGCTCGGGGATGCGTAATGGCCGCTCCAGCAGGCGGGCGGCGGAGTGATGCATCATTTTGTCATCGTCCATCCCCTTGAACAGCACGATGAACTCTTCCCCGCCCCAGCGAATGGCGACATCGCCCTTGCGGATATTGGTCTTGAGGTGATTGGCGAAGGCGACGAGCGCCAGGTCACCCACCCCGTGACCATGGGTGTCGTTGACGGACTTGAAGTTGTCGATGTCGAGGATCATCAGGTAGTCGTGCTCCCGCAGCAGCGCCTGATTGAGGATGTCACGGCGTGGCAGCCGGGTCAGGTGGTCGGTCTGGGCCAGGATGCGCAGACGGGTAACCAGGCTGCGCCCCGTCAGCATGATCAGCAGCAGGATGATGAGATAGAGCTTGAAGGCCGCCCCGTAGAGCACGGACCGGATGAAATCGCCGTAACTGTATGACCACTTGAGGTAGAGATCATTGCCTGCCTGAGTGCGCATCAGCGGCGTGCTCAGGCAGAGGTGGAACGGGCGGCAGGGCTCGACCTCTTCGAAGGAGAGGACGGTCCGGGTCGGATTGAGGCTCTCGAAGGGGTGCAGCACCTCCTTGAACGCCCGGTCGACGGCGATGTCGATGCCCTTGAGTCCATAGCGGTAGTCCTTGATGGCGGGCTCGTAATAGACGAAGGGGAAGTAGAGGGTGATGGTATTCAGTCCGGTGAAGGTGTCGGTGTAGA
>OKEV01000084.1_pt1 | contig 62735 bp, 65 predicted proteins | sample 1611141 | NCBI WGS metagenome assembly OKEV01 (sample SAMN04436713, study PRJEB24849) | human gut metagenome | biome: human gut; feature: NICU; material: stool | host: Homo sapiens | place: USA: Saint Louis, MO | collected 2010-08-30
AGCTTGAGCATTTCAATGCCGCGGTTGATCACCGGCTGGCGGAGATGACGATGGGAAAGTTGTATGACCGGGTACCGCCAGGTGTCTGGAAATTTGTGAAATAGAACAGGTGACCTTATGAGTTACGGCTGGCTCTTCGAAAGTCCGGATGATGACATTTCGGGTGATAATCATATCAATCTGGAACACCTCCCTCCTGAGCTAAAACAGGTTGCTATCCAGATAGTAAAAAATCAGTTTGATCGTGATACTGCAGAGAAAAAACTTGCAGAATTAATCCAGAAACTCGAGTTTGATATAACTGCAGCAGAACTGTCAGCATATCTTTTTAAACCGGGAAATGCCTGACGGCTTACCCGGTAGCGATAAGAGGTATGATTAAACGTCAGATTGCCTTTAGTGTGTAGTTAAATCATAATCACAACAGCGTTAATCTGAAACTGATATTGCCGGAGGGGATCATCATGACGGGAAGAGGCATTAACACAGTACGTATCGGTGATGAAGTGAAGCACATCACCGAGCTCGATGCACTAACACTCATGCATGAATGGTCAAAGCTTAAAAAAGAAAATGCAGACCTGTATGACTATAACCGTCAGGTTAACCGGGGGTGGCGCGGCTTTATTCTTCGCCTGATGGGTATCCATTTGCCTGAAAAAAACCGTGTTTGTCTTTATGGCATTAATGCCAGAAAAGAATCCATCTATCCCGACTGAAGCCGTGCCGGCAGTGATAGTGAGCTGGCCATTGCAGAAGAATAGCCATGATTTGACATTAAGTGTATGATATTTAACATAAAACGCATTAAGCGCAGTTGTATAGTAACTCCAATATTCTGATGTCACTTTTAACCCATTTAGCGATGTCACTTTTTCTGGCATAAAGGATCCAATTCTCAGGCCATGGAAATATCAGGATGCTTGTGACCATGTCAGATAAAGAACTCGATAGGAGTAAAAAAAATGCCTAAACGACGTGCACAGGCCCGGGTACAGGAACAACTCAGGGCCATCAACCCCGAACTGGCTAATACTGAAGAATTCAGAGCCAGTCTGAAACGCTAGCCCCCTGCTCTATTTTTATTTTTTTACCTTTAGTAGTGTGATGGAGTGCAACATTCCGAAAACACATCAGTTGGTTTTATAACCATGAACCCTCATTTCATATTTGGCATTACTGCCACAGTACGTAAATATGAATCTGTTTGTCACTCAAGGAGATTTTTATGGGTATTAAACCTGGTCCAAAGCCGATTGCTGAATCAACTGGAAAAGAAGATAAAAGAAGGCGTGTCACTCCGGAAAACAAGCCAAAGCATCCCGGACTTAAGGAACACGACCATAAAAAAGGCGAATAACAGCTTATTGGTATAGCCTCACATCACAGGCATGGATGTCATTCATGCCTGCTTTCCTCTGACATAAATCACCTTCTCTCTCTTCACATCTCTTAAAGTGACATTTCTAACTAGCTGAATCAAGTGACTTTTTTAATCTTGCAATAACATTATTGTAGGAGCTAAATTGAGATGTCCTTCTCTGACCAAAGATTGATGGTTGTTACCAAAATTGGTTTGAGAACCGTATTCCCGCTTGTACTGCTCTGGCCTATATTGATGATTATGCCAGCATAGTTTCCTCATTCACCCCTATTATTTTCAGATTCTTGAGCTCACAGTTACTTTTTAGTTTATAGAGGCACTCGTTCTAATATTTCCGACTAATGACTCTGGTCTGATATTGCAGGGCAGACATCTTCAACACTGGACGATGCCATCCACTCAAATAGTCTCCTTCTAATCCCACAGTGCGTCAATTTAGGTGATGCTTTAAGTTGCTGAATTATAAATCATTTTAATCCTTAAATAACATTTTTTGGAGTAGCTCTATTGAGATTTCTTTCCCGGAACAGCAGAGCGGACTTACAGAATTCTTTAAGAAAAATACTGTACTGTCCGTTCTGCTCTAAGCCATTTTAAAAACTAAGAAACCTACACGGATAATAAATGTGTATTACAATTCATTAAAACTAAAAGTTAAAGAGATGTCAATGCACTCTATTCTCGTCGAGGCTCACCTAAATCCTATTTATTAGGATGTTTGTGAAAGCCTATGTTTAATAAAAATTTAAATCCATTTCATTCCTAGTTATAAATTTTCAAGAGTAATTTAACATCTTATGACAACCAAAAACTTGGATGTTTTCTACACTGTTTCTGTGATATTGCCCTCCTCATTTTTTATAGGCAAATAATATTCATAAGAGCACACTTCGTTATCAATTTTTGTGATAATCTCAAGATCATATGAATCTTTTTTTTGAAGACCATAAAAAGGAAGTATATTCATATATATGTAATATGTGAATTTTCTGTATCCATTTCTTGTCCCGTTAAATTTAAAACAGGCATAGTAACCTTCTTCCAGCTCTTCACTGGTAATATCGCCACCTTCCCCCCCCCAAAGAACTGCATTTAAGTGCATGTTATCATTGTCTTTTTTGTCTTCTATTTTGTGCGAGATATAAACAGGGCTGTTTGTATTGGACAAAAGGTAATCAACAGCATCCCATTTTTCCTTAGCTAACGGGTTGATCACTGGAATAGCTTCTTTAAAAATTATTTTTTGTCCATTAAAATCTTTACGTTCCAGATAGCGAATATCCGGAGCAGGGAAGTTACTATCAACCTCTCTATGCCCTGTCATGTTTTTAAAGAACCATATTTTATTTTTCCTGTACTGCAGTGGCGTATATCCACTGTTTTTTTTGAATTCTCTTGTAAAAGTCTGTTGTGAATCATAAAATAATCTTTCTGATATATCTACGATATTTAAATTTGTAAATCTTAAAAGAATCGCAGCTCGCGTTATCCGTCTTAACTGAATGTATTTTCCTACAGAAATACCTATATTATCTTTAAATAGTAATTGCAGATACCTCCTGCTGTATCCGGAGTAATCAACAAGAGTGTTTATATCTATAGGTGTACTTTCTAAGTTATCATCAATGTACTGTGTTATGGCGTTTATCGTAAGTGTCTTGAGCATGTAGGGCACTCCTGTATGAATGTCTACATGTTAGTTTACATCATGTTTTTAATAAAAACACCTCCCGTATTTTTAGCCAATTGTGCACTGCGTGAGCATTTTGCACAATTAGCTAATACTGTGAGTTGGTAATTTCTAAAATACCACGCGTATTCACGAGGCTTTTATCTGCTCCCTTAAAGAAATGAGTAGCACCACTGCATCTAATGATATGCAGTACTAGCTATATAGTCATGAAATCCTATTATCGAACATCATGATTAGTTATGTATTTTAATCTTAGGGAGAGATAATACTTACACCGAGTACGTTATTTTTTCCTAAGAATAATTTGTCTGACAACACTCGCTGTGCGTCAATTCACCTAAACCATTAATGGAGAAAATCTTAAATGAAATTAGTGTTTATCGCGTCTTCAATTGCAATGTCTATGGCTGCAGGCACAGCTATGGCATCTCATGGAGATATTCAGTTCTTTGGTAACGTTTCTGAGACCACTTGCGACCTTGTTCCTGAAGTAGAAGGTAATGTTAATAATCTGGTGCAGTTGGGTACTGTGACAAAACAGCAAACGGGCAAGGAGGTTTCAGTTAAGTTTAAAGCTAAAAAACCGTCGGATGCTTCTTGTACAGCCCTGACTGCACAGAAAACAGCATCTTTCGCATGGTCTGGCAATCTGACTGCAGACGGTATTGGTGCTCAAAGCGGCCTTGCCAGTGATGCTTATGTAATCCTTACGCCAGTTGATGCCAAGAACAATGATGTAGAGCCAATCAAAGCATCTAAAACCAGTACAGACTTCTCTGCTGATAAAGTAACTGGTGCTGGTATTGAATACAAAGCCAAGCTGCAAGGTAAAGATAAGGTTGGTGATTTCAAGACAGCCACAGCATATGCAGTTACTTATAAGTAACCTTTAATGTGCTTTATCCGGGGGATTCCCCCGGATAGTTATAACATTTCCGGAGTATATGCTCCCTGCTGCTTTGAGGGTATATTCAGAGATGGAATGTCGTCGTCTTTTTAGATTATCTCTGCTGGCACTCAGTATATATTCTCATTTTGGTGTTGCCGCGGAATTAAACTTGGATTTCATTCAGGGGACCAGCGTTATTCCTTCAATTCTGAAGGATGATTCGGCTTACCCCGCTGGTCAGTATATTGTTGATGTGCTCGTCAACAATGAACGAACCGGCCGTGCGAATCTAGTTGTCACGGAAGATGATGAAAAAAACAATCGTCTTTGCTTCTCTCCAGAATGGCTTGATAATGCCGGAGTGATAATGAACAAAGACGCTTATGATGATGTTTTTGATAAGGAAAAACAATGTTATGTGCTGACCCGTAATCCGCACACTCAGGTGGAATTTGATTACGGTGCTCAGACATTAAAATTTTATATTCCTCAGGCATATTTTTTGAGTAAAACAGACCCCGCGCGCTGGGACTACGGTGTGAACGGGGGGCGCCTAAAATATTATGGTAACTTTAATAAAACAGTTCATGACGATTTTAATACGTTCGGTAACGTTGACGCTACCCTTAACCTGGGGCGCTGGGTGTTATCCAGTAATATGAACGTTTCGCACTCTGATGACAAGACAGAGTTCACCTCCAGTGACCTGACGCTTTCAACAGCCATCAGTCAGGTGCAGGGCGATTTGTTTCTGGGTAAATCACAGACACGTACCGAGCTGTTTTCTGACTTTAATTTCTATGGGGCGGCACTGCGCTCCAATGGCAATATGCGCCCGTGGGAGTCTCGCGGATACGCGCCGGATATTTCCGGGGTGGCTTCCACGCCTTCACGTATCACGGTGAAGCAGAACGGGTATACGGTGTATTCCAGAATGGTGCCGGCAGGACCTTACCGTCTGGATGACCTGCGCCCGATGGGGAACGGCGATCTGGTGGTGACCGTTGAGGAGGAGAGCGGAAACAAGACCGAACAAGTCTATCCGATCACTACGTTGCCGACGCTGCTGCGCCCGGGCGAATTCCAGTACAACCTTGCGGTCGGTAAGAAGAACAATAGTAACGAGTTAGATAAGGCGTTTGATTCCGATACCGGGCTGTTCTGGCTGGGGAGCCTGGATTATGGCTTCACCACCACCACACTAAACTCGGCGGCGCTGTTGAATGAGAATTATCAGTCCGGCGGCCTGGGGGTCACACAGATGCTGGGGGGAATGGGGGCGCTATCGCTCAGTGCAAACGTTTCAAAGGCTAGTTACGACAACGGGGAAGAGAAAATCGGGGGAAGCTTCAGTGCCAAATACGCCAAGAGCTTTACGGACAAAACTGACCTGCAGTTACTGACCTACCGTCATCAGAGTAAAGGGTATGCTGAGTTTGCGGATTTTAACCCGAAAGATATCTGGCGTCATGACCGCTACGGCGGTCAGCGCTCCCGTTATGAGGCGCGTCTGTCGCACCGTTATGACGGGGCTTATTTGAGCGGTTCTTACTGGTGGCAAGACTACTGGATGCGCGAAGGCCATGATGCAGGCGGCACGGTATCAGTGAGTACGTCTGTTTTTGATTCAGTATCCCTGTTCCTGAACGGGTCTTATTCAAAGTATGCCTGGTCGGACAAACCGGATTACTCCGTTTCATTGAGTGTGAGCGTGCCGTTTGACCTGAAAGGTACCCGCCATTACAGCAGTAACAGCGTGGGCTATATCCGTAACGGTGGTACTACATTCAACAGCAGTGTATCGGCCACGCCGACTGACCGCTTTAACTACAGTCTGAGTGCGAATGCCGGTTCTACTGGGGATCGCGGGGCATCGGCGTCAGCCAGCTATGCGTTTGACGCGATTCAAACCAACTTTGGTGTGTCGCGCTCTTACTCGAAACAGGGTTACAGCCAGAGCAGCTTCTCCGGCAGTGTTTCCGGCTCTGTGCTGGGCACATCGGAGACCGGTCCGCTCTTTACTAAAGAGACGTCTGACACGGTGGGGATTGTCAGCATTCCAGGTGTTGAAGGGGTATCGGTTAACGGCTCCATGCCGACTGACCGCAACGGTAACACGGTGGTGTGGTTGTCTGAGTATTCAGAGAATAGCATCAACATCAACATGGATAACGTGCCGGATAATATGGAGTTTGAGACCACGTCTTACAACGTGGTGCCGACCGAAAAGGCGATGGTTTACCGCAAATTCGGCTTCGAGAACGTACTGCGCTATATCCTGCGCGTGAAGGATGCACAGGGTAACTACCTGACCGGTGGGGACGCGAAAACGGAGCAGGGGCTGAATGCCGGATTTATTTCAAACAATGGTGTTCTGCTGATGAACATGCTGGCCGAGCCGAAGTCCGTCAGCGTGGCGACAGGAGACGGCAAACAGTGCTTTTTCTCCATGGCAGGACTTAAGGCCAATACCAACAAAGTTCAGGAGGTTCGTTGTGAATAAATTTGCAAAAGGTGCTCTCGTTGCACTCCTTTCTCTTTCTTTCTGCGGTCAGTCCATGGCGGCATTTGTGCTGAATGGAACCCGGTTCATTTATGAGGAAGGAAAGAAAAACCTCTCTTTTGAAGTTACAAACAACGCGGATAAGACCTACGGTGGTCAGGTCTGGATTGATAACACAAACCAGGGCAACGGAGTATATATGGTGCCGCAGCCGCCGTTCTTTAAAGTGGGGGCCAAACAAAAGCAGGTTATCCGCATCATGAACACGGACAGCAACCTGCCGAAGGACCGAGAATCCCTTTTCTGGCTGAACGTCCAGGAAGTGCCGCCGAAGCCGGAGGTAAAGGATGGTGAAGGCAGTGTGCTGGCAATTGCCATGAATACCCGCGTGAAGTTGATATACCGTCCGGTATCTCTTAAGGATGGCCGCAAGGATGCGGAAAAAAAACTGAAACTGGAGCAGCGTGGCAATGAGACCTGGCTGAAAAACCCGACCCCCTATTATATAGCCATTGTTAACGTGAAGCGTGACGGTAAGGATATTGCTCTCAGTGACAGCGTGATGCAAGACGTCGCACAACTTAAGCCGTTCAGCGACGTGAGTCTGGGTAAACATGTAAACGGAAAAATCACTGTGGATGCCGTAAATGACTGGGGCGGAGTGCAGAGTTATGAAATTCACTAAGGCTGCCCTGGCGGCATTGATGGTGGTGGTGGCAGGGAGAGTACAGGCGACCACCACTGCCACGCTGACGATTAACGTTACCTTCACTCAGCCTAGCTGCAACATTACAGTTCCTGCTTCATATGATCTGGGCTTACTGACGCCGGGAGAAAGAAAAAAACATAGTGATATGAACATCACCTGGGAGTGTGAAGGTGGCACTCCGCGGGAAACGGCGCTGACGGCAGCCATAGTCACGGGAACGGCGGAAAATAACGATGAGACGGTGCGTCTAAAGGTTGGTCCCGAGGACTCTATGGCGACCCTCTCCCTGATAGAAAAGAACAGCAGCGCCCTGATAAAGCTAACCGGGTCGAAGGGAGGGAATTATTTCTGCAAAGCTCCAAATGCCGCAGCCGGCGCGACACGCACCTGCACGCTGATACCGGTTACGCAGGTTTCTAATCCGGGAGTGTTAGGTCCGGCATCGGCCACGCTGCGTTTTGAGGTGGGGTATCCGTAAATGTCCCGAAGACTGAAAAGGAAAGCAAGGCGGCTGACTGAACACGTTATGGAAGTCCGGTGGTTCATTCTGACCGTGCTTTTATGGTTTTATGTCTGGTTCGGTACAGACCTGCTGCACAATTATTACTGAAATACGCTGCACAACCAAAATTGTGCAGTTAAGTGGATAAACAAACAGGCAACAATAGGTAATAAAGAAACATCCAGCCTACTGATGTTTTGCTTTTCTGTGGGCTGAGCATAGCCAGTATGCTGGCACGTACAGCAGAACCGTTACCTATTATGTGCTTTCAGAAAAAAGCAGACTAATAATCTTAAATTACCGAAAAGAGACATAGTGATTTTACCAGCCTCTCCTGGAGGCATAGTTCCTGTGATATGTGGATTCGACATTCAGCCGACAGGAGGAAATTTATTATTCCCGATATATGGATAACTTTCTTTTTCTGTCCGCCCGGAACTGGCCGTTACGGCGGTCAGCCAGACGAATACGTGATTATTTTGGGGACACTGGTTTTGAATGCGATCCGGACAAAACACTGTTCGATCACACTGAACGTGGATGTGACTGGCTGGGCGTCTGGTTTGATGCAGCGGCCCCCGCCGGGATAGCCCCATGTTAAAGAGAACCATCGTGCAAGTCGTTTGCGGCTGGAGGTGCAGGCCCGCTGGCGTGGACTGAATGAAGAGACCGTCAGCGGATGCAACAGTATGAGGCGCGGTGGACAATGTGGGCAGAGCACCAGATGTAGGCGAGCTTTGCTCGATTAATCAACTTTATATTTTATATCCAATATGAAACTACTTTACCTGCTTGTACTCCTAAACGGAACTGCTCTGGCGGCTGAAACGGTCCTGGACAACAATTTTTCGTATACAACTGTACCTTACCAGAGCACGCTGAAAGCTGAACCGTCCACGTTCACTGCAACTACTACTCGGTGTCTCAGTACAACAAAGTCAGCAGTCTCCTCTAATACACCAGGCATGTCTGACTACACATACCGGATAGGTGTTAAACCGCAGAACGCGCAGGGGTGTGACTGGCGCGACGCCTTGAGCGTACAGCGGCCCTACACGCTGACTTACTCCGGATGTCTGCTCACAGGTCATGGTATAACCGTAAACGTTTGGCCTGAGGTCACTCTCAGCCTAACTGGCTCCGGTCCTCTACCCTTCGACGAATATATACGGACCCGTACGTGGCGCGGCAATCTGTACCAATGGAGTACCTCGGGTGGGGAGTTTAGTGCGCAGATTAAGTACCATAGCACGTCCGCGACTGTACCAGTAGGCCGATACACTCTGTCTTGTAGCTTAGCTCTACTCGATGGAAGCCAGAAACTATCTGAGATTAATATCGAACATCCAGTGTCTGCGTACAACTCGTCGTCAACATCAACGGGTGAAGGTTTTTTCCCGAGTGAGGTTAATGCGGTTGCATCCGGGGGAAACTGGGAGGCCTCGTCAGAACTAAGAATCGTAGGGCTCCAGGGCGACAGGTTAATCTTTTCTTCTTCAGCGCCGGTACAGCTGTCACTTGGAAATTCGAGGAGTCAACCCGGTACATCCGTGACAACTACCCTAACCAGTTCAGGGTTAGCAACGGGTTCTGTTTACATCCGGGGGACCTCCTCTACCCCAGGGACTCAGATTGTTAACTTACATGTAACGTTGCAACGAAAATGAATCTGATAGCCCGTGCCCAGCACAGGAGGGGCCGGGTACCGGCCCGAGAGAACCGCCGCCGAACGTACCTTTCATCGCAGACAGGGTGAAATTCTGACTTGAATAAGATATTCCCCAACTGCGGGGTCGGGAAAGCCGAAAAGATATACCGTGCCCGACCAAGTCGAAAGTCCGTGCACGGCTAAATTTCTGACACGCGGCATGGGCGACTAATCGTTTTTCCCTTGTTCTTTTTGTGGACGTTGTAGCGGAGTCATCCACCCGGGCGAATATTAAAGGCACAACAAGCCGATTCGGATTATACCTAATCAGGAAAAGCAAAAGGAAACTACATGCCAGTAAAACAGTTTCAACGCATCGTGCTTACTATTACTGTCTGGCTGACCGTCACGATGGCGGGTGCTTTACTGACGTGGTATCAGGTCTCAGAAACAGATCTGAGTCGAGCAGCCTCAGTTGCCAGGGAAGTGGTTTCGTCCACAGAACGCCTGCTCGATGAAACCCGGAGCGCTATCGACCGGGCCAGCCCTTTGCTCTCTGAGCCCTGTACGCAGGAGGTCAGCGCCGGGCTGCGTCGTTTGTCTATCGGAATGGAACACATCCGTGAGATAAATTTGTTCCAACAGAATCTTCTGGCGTGCTCTTCTTTCGGGGGGGCTGTTCATGTCCGGGAATTCTTACCAGCTGGTGATGGCCGGATGCTTTTCTTGGCGATAGACGAGTCCGTCGGCTCCGGCGTACCGGTAATTATAATGCGCAGATATTACGGTGACTGGAGCATAACGGCTAGCATCGCCACACGCTGGATAGCTGATGCACTGAAGCAGCCCGGTGACCACAGGCCACTCTCGCTGCGCATAGCAGACATAGTGCTTACAGACGGAAACCACTTGGCAAAAGAGCCCCTGACGAGCTACACGCATGCCGTTCACTCTGGGTTGTATCCGTTTTCAGTGGAATATTCAGGCGACCGGCGTATTCCTCTGACTCTTTTTTGGCGGGATGGTGCGCTTTCATTGCTGCTGTCTGTTCTTCTGGGCGCCGCTGTGGCCGCGGTACTGTGGCATACACTCCTCCGCCGCAGCACGGAACTTAGTCGGGCCGTCCATAACGGAGAAATAGTTCCGTGGTACCAGCCGATAGTGGATGCTGGGACCAGCCGGATTGTCGGCGTAGAAATACTGGCCCGCTGGAAAAAACCGGATGGCACGGTGCTGTCTCCAGCCAGTTTTATCGCGGAGGCAGAAAGTTCTGACCTGATCATCCCGCTGACGCAGCACCTGACCCGGATAGTTGCTAGTGAGCTGCCTTCCCTGTTAAATGATCAGTCGTGCTGGCATGTAGGTCTCAATGTCACACAGGCACATCTTCAGGAACCCGGTTTTTTTACCGAGTGCCTTGCGTTTACCGCGGCCTTTCCGCCGGGCAGCATCAGCCTCACACTGGAGCTTACTGAGCGCGAACCTTTTGGCGACAGTGAAGCAATACGGAACAGACTGGAACAACTACATGGCTCTGGGATGGCCGTTGCTCTTGATGATTTTGGTACCGGTTACTCCAACATGGAATATCTCAGCAGGTTACCTGTGGACATTATCAAACTGGATCGGGTATTCGTGAGCAGAATCGGTCAGGGAGCGGCTGCAGAGCAGTTGCTGGTAAGCCTTATCGACCTGGCCAGTGTGCTGAATCTAAAAATAGTGGCAGAGGGAGTCGAAACTGAAGTGCAGGCAAACTGGCTGAGAGAGCGAGGCGTGCACTGGCAGCAGGGTTTTTATTACTCGCCTCCGGTTCCATTACATATGCTCAGGCAACAGCTATCGTAATGGCTCACTTATAACCTGCGAGATATGCCATCTTGGCTATAGTTTTCAAACCTATAAGCCTGGTCAACAACTCACGCCAAAAAAGCCGTTGCGGGTGAGCTAATGGTTATTCGCTAGTTCCGCTTTTGGAAAAAGGCGATAAATCCTGAACATGATTTACAGTAGTTTTTATTGAAGAAAATCACCAGGCATTTAAACGTTTCACTTATAAATAAAAGGATATCTTTTATAAATAACAATAAAAAAACTTACACCTCATTAACCAGATAAGGAGAGCATGTCAATGAACGTTTATTGTTTTGAGTTGGCTTCAGCGTTCATTCTTATGATTATTTCTGTTGTTAACCTATGTCAATATATAAGACAAATAAAAAGGAATCGCCTGCCCAATAATAGAAAATACAACCACTCCAAAAAGAACAAATCCTAAAAGGGACATTCAAAAGGTATATTGTTCACTTTTAATACCCCGTTACATTATGCTCTAACTTATTAAACGGGGTATGTCTAAATTATCCTACGTTAAGCCTGTTTTTTGAGCTGGCATGACGGGTAGCCATAAGCGAAGATCGGCTGTCCCATCCAGCGTAAGAAAGTAAATGTCGTGATAGCTTTCCATATTGATGATTGCAATTAGTTACGATGTACGGCAAATTTTAAAGGTAATGTATGCGTACATTAGCTTTAAAACACGGTTCAGCCTCTGACATCTCATCAGCCAACAGGTTCGATGAGCTCTGGTCCCTGATTATTCACATTACCAACGGCGCGCGTTACAGGATGCCATATGAAATGATCAGCTGACACAGCTCCATCAGCAGCAATTTCTTCAGCCTCCTTACCTGAAACGTCCTGTTTCATCCACTCCCGGGCGGCGTCCGGTACCAGTACTGAAGTGCCAATGTCTAAAAATTAATCATATTATACGTTTCCGTACAGTAAGATTCATGGTGATGAGCTTTGTTTCTGCATCACTTCATTATGACTAATTAACTGATTATAAATATAATTTTAAACTTTATATAAAAATTAGTTGAAACATTAAAAAAATTAACGCTACCATTTAGTACAGTTCGAAGCGATGCAAGGAATTAGCATGCCTTACCTGTTACTAACACCACCGGCCCTGATTTGGCGAAGGAATGATGTCTTCAGCCAGCTTCTTTTTCAGGGTGCGGACCAGGTTCTTATGACAGAAGCGAGTTGGGCTTCAAATGTGGTAATGCTGTATCAACGGCATATCTGCAATGTTAAGTCGCCGTTGCTCCGCCAACTGCTGATTTCCTCGCTACAGGTACAGTCCCACTCTGTTGATTTACAGCCGATTTTTGCTCCAGGCAAAACAATTTATATGGCTGCGATCTCCCTCATAGTTCTTATTATCAATCGTCTCATCTCCCTTATGCGGCCATCGCTGCGTTACAACCGGGAAATGCAATCACGTACTGTACGTGAATTGCTATACCTCTCTCATCGCAACCTTAGTCGGGGCTCGTTGCTAAACCGATTTAGCTTTCAAGCGATATCGATAATGAAATCGGCAATGGTTCTGGCAGTGTATTGCTCTCTGTTGCGGAATATTCTGCTTACCGGTTCGCAACGCTGTCATTTACTGAGCTGGCTTTTTATTTCAAATGGAATCGGTGCTTGTTCATTCGCAAAAACTCAGCGGCCTGTTGATAAATAATAATTTCATGTTTCAACTAATACCAACGGAATAGTTTATTATGTACAGGATATACTTATATCTTATTCTCGCCGCATCGGTTTCCGCACTGGCTACAGATATGATCGTTCCAGCGCTTCCCCTGTTACAAAAAGCGTTTAATACCGATTATTCATCTATTCAGTTAACCATTAGTGGTTTTCTGGTGATATACGCGGCCAGTCAGTTACTGTCAGGATTTCTTGGCGAAAAGCTGGGTAAATTACGAATACTTACGGCCAGCTTTTTGCTCTTCCTGGCGGGAAGTATCATCTGTTTTATGTCCGACAGCTTAGTGATGTTGTTGGCCGGCAGGGCATTACAGGCTCTGGGCGCCGGCGCCGGGCCGGTTCTGTCCAAAGCCATCGCCAAAGAGACGTTTTCCCCGTTAACACTCAAGCGTGCGCTTTCCGATATTTCTTCCGCCAGTGCAGTCGTCCCTCTCATTGCGCCGCTGGCTGGCGCCGCAATCCTCGGCTATCTGAGCTGGAACACGATATTCCTTGTCATGGCCCTGTTCAGCGTCGTCACCCTTCTGCTCTCTCCGCGTCGCCTCGAGTATCATGACGTGGCCACAGTATCCTCTTCGTCCGGTTTTATCACCCCGGCATTTATTCAGGGAACGCTGCTGGTTTCGCTGATCCTGAGTTCGCTGTTTTGCTATATCTCACTGTCGCCGGCCATCTTTATGCAGCAGCTTGGGCTAAGCACCATACACTACTCGCTGCTGTTCTCTGCTTCCGTATTATTTTTTATTATTGGTAATCAGCTCGCAAAATTCGAGCGAATCATTAATCCGTGGTTTTTGTTTGGCATTAATGCACTGTCGGTCTTGCCATTTATTATCGGTAGCCACTCGCTGCTATTGTGCATCGCCGGATCGATGATTTTCAATCTCACCCTTGGCGCCTATTACCCGAGCGCGAATTTCATCGCCCTGCAAATCAAAGGCAAAAAAACAGGTATTGCGGCGTCCGTCACCGGATTTATTCAAACAGTGAGTGCCGGTGCCATCAGCTATTTCGCTGTAAAACTGACGGATACCGGTATGGGTTTTGACAGAACCCTCGGCATGAGCACGTTAACACTGGCAATTTTATCTCTTCTGGTAGTCACTACAATGAAGGTAACACAATGGAAAACTGGCAAAAAAGGAAAATCGACAGGTCATTAAAATATCAGACCAGGGTATTTTCAGAACATATTAACGAACTGGTCGCAGTAAAAAGAGAGGGTAAGGTCATTACCCTCGACGATGGCAGAAAAATGGTGGAATTTGTCTCTTGCTCTTACCTTGGGCTGGAGACACACCCGGCGCTGAAAAAAGCGGTTGTCGATGCCATTGAACGTTTTGGTGTGCAGGTTTCTGTCGCCAGAACGCGGGTTAAAGTCGATCTCTTTCCGCAGCTGGAAGCGCGTCTGAACGACATCATGCACGGGGCTCATACCCTCACGTTCAACGCAGTGACTCCCTGCCACATCGCGGTGCTGCCGCTGCTGGCATCCGGGACGCTGCCGCATTTTACGTTCAGTAAAAAACCGTACTTTATTATGGAGAAGACCGCGCACGCGACGTTGCAGATCAACCGCGGACTCTTACAGCAGTTTGGCGAAGTCGTCAGAATTGATTTCCAGGACAAGGCGCGGATTGAAGAGGCTTTTCGCTATGCGGCCAGCCAGGGACTGACACCGATCTCGGTATCAGACAGCGTAGGCTCAATGGGTGGTGTCGCCCCTGTTGCACATATCGTCCGCCTGGCGCATCAGTATGACGGCTTCGCCTATATTGACGATGCACACGGCACCTCTATCTACGGGGATTACGGTTCGGGATATGTCATGTCATGCCTCAACCATCAGCTTGACGAGCGTATTATTATCGCCGGGTCGCTGTCCAAAGCTTTTGGCTCACACGGCGGATTTATCGCCTGTCGGGAAGCAGAGACCATCAACTTTATCAAAACCTACGGTACAACCTACGCCTTTGGTGGACCTCCGTCATTACCGGGGATTGCCGCCTGCGTCGCCGCAGCCGATCTCCACCTGGACGGCACCGTCACAGCCCGTCAGGAGAAGCTACAGAACGTCATTCGTTATTTTGACGAAGTGTTCGGCGGGACCGAGATAGTTAACCGGGGCACAACAATGCCGATTCGGGGGATCATGATAGGTAACGAAGACCTCGCCATTACGATGTGCAAAAAACTGCACGATCGCGGCTTCGCCACGACAGTGGCGATGTATCCAACCGTTGAGGAAGGACACGCCATTCTGCGTTGCGCATTGTCTGCGCTTCATGAGAGCGGCCAAATCGACGACTTCCATAAAAACTTCAGTGAATCACTGGCTGAAGCCACAAAATAAATAGCTACTGCCGGCCTGCTTCGTCAGGCCGCTTACGGACACTAGCTCATATGAAAGGAACAAATTTCCCGCTACGGGGAACGTCTCTTATGGTGGCGACCATTATCGGTGGAGGCATGTTCGCGTTGCCGGTTGCTTTCGTCAACGTGTGGTTTATAAAGGGCCTTCTGGTCCTGTCGGTAACAGGCATATTGATGCTGATTACAGGGTTGATACTCGTCGACATTACGATGCGCTTTCCTCCTGGCGCCAGTTTTCATACCTTCACCCATGCCCTGCTCGGACCCGCTGCCAGCGTAATCATCGGCGTGGCTTTCTGTTTCGTACTTTATTTACTGACCTACGCGTACATATCAGGCGCAGCATCGATAGTGTGGGATCTCCTTCCTCCCGATATTGCTGGCCGCAGCTGGCTGCCGATCATTTTGCTGTCGCTGACGACCTCGCTGATTCTGTGGGCCGGCGGCAAATTGCCCGGTTTTCTCCTCTCCGGCCTTATCGCCGCCAAATTCACCCTTTTTCTCCTGCTGTTCGCCGGTGCCGCAGGAGGCGTAAAAGCACTCAGATTACTCGACTTCGCCGGCAGCACGCCGCTCCAGTATTACCTGCCGATCGTACCGGTCTGCGTTATCGCTTTTGGATTTCATGGCAGCGTCCCCTCTCTGACAAGAATGTACCGGGGGGATAATCATCGTGCGGTCCTCCGCTCTCTCTATTACGGTTTCGCCGTTTCATTAACTGTCTACGCCTTCTGGCTGACGCTCACGATGGGCGCGCTCACGCCTCAGGCTATCCGGCATGTCAGCGATGAAGGCGGGAATATGGGCGCCTTTATCACGGCCCTCAATATCCACAGGACCGCCTCAGCTACCAGTCTGATACTGGTCGCCTTTGGGTGTATTGCCGTTTTAGCTTCACTGATGTCGGCTTCAATCGGCTTAAGTGATTATCTTGAAGATACACTGAACAAAATTAACTGTCAGTGCTCACGCCCGCTGGCAATATTTCTGACTTATTTCCCTCCTGCACTGGCCTGTATTATTGCTCCGCAAGGTTTTTTGTCTGCCTTGTCCTTTGCAGGGATATCACTGGTATTATGGAGTATTATACTCCCCCCTTATTTACTCATCAAAGCCAGGCGTTCCACTCTGCCTCCGGTATATAACTTTCCGGGAAACAATTCCTTCCTGAAAATAATTATTGTTACCGGAGTCATACTCTGGCTATTGATGATTTACGCTTTTCTTTAATAACAATCCGTCTCATTCACAACTGACTTTGCAAGGAAATTATTATGTCTTTTGTTACGCTACGTACCGGGGTGGCTGTCGCGCTGTCATCTTTGATAATAAGTCTGGCCTGCCCGGCTGTCAGTGCTGCACCATCCTTGAATCAGGATATTCACGTTCAAAAGGAAAGTGAATATCCTGCATGGTGGAAAGAAGCTGTTTTTTATCAGATCTATCCTCGCTCATTTAAAGACACCAATGATGATGGCATTGGCGATATTCGCGGTATTATTGAAAAGCTGGACTATCTGAAATCGCTCGGTATTGACGCTATCTGGATCAATCCCCATTACGACTCTCCGAACACCGATAACGGCTATGATATCAGTAATTACCGTCAGATAATGAAAGAGTATGGCACAATGGAGGATTTTGATAATCTTGTTGCCGAAATGAAAAAACGAAATATGCGCTTAATGATCGACGTGGTCATTAACCATACCAGTGATCAACACCCGTGGTTTATTCAAAGTAAAAGCGATAAAAATAGTCCTTATCGTAACTATTATTTCTGGCGTGACGGAAAAGATAATCAGCCACCTAATAATTACCCCTCATTTTTCGGCGGTTCGGCATGGCAAAAAGACGTGAAGTCGGGACAGTACTATTTACACTATTTTGCCAGGCAGCAGCCTGATCTCAACTGGGATAACCCGAAAGTACGCGAGGATCTTTACGCAATGCTCCGCTTCTGGCTGGATAAAGGCGTATCAGGCATGCGATTTGATACGGTGGCAACCTACTCAAAAATTCCCGGATTTCCCAATCTGACACCTGAACAACAGAAAAATTTTGCTGAACAATACACCATGGGCCCTAATATTCATCGATACATTCAGGAAATGAACCGGGAGGTACTGTCCCGGTATGATGTGGCCACCGCGGGTGAAATTTTTGGCGTCCCGCTGGATCGTTCTTCCCAGTTTTTTGATCGCCGCCGGCATGAGTTGAATATGGCGTTTATGTTTGACCTCATTCGTCTCGATCGTGACAGCAATGAGCGCTGGCGTCACAAGCCGTGGTCGCTCTCTCAGTTCCGCCAGATCATCAGCAAAATGGATGTCACGGTCGGAAAGTATGGCTGGAACACGTTCTTCCTGGATAACCATGACAACCCCCGTGCGGTATCCCATTTCGGGGATGACAGGCCGCAATGGCGGGAAGCTTCGGCTAAGGCACTGGCGACGATCACCCTCACCCAGCGGGCAACGCCGTTTATTTATCAGGGCTCAGAGCTGGGAATGACTAATTATCCCTTCAGACAACTCAACGAATTTGACGACATCGAAGTTAAAGGCTTCTGGCAGGATTATGTTCAGAGTGGAAAAGTCACGGCCACCGAGTTTCTCGATAACGTGCGTCTGACGAGCCGCGATAACAGCAGAACACCTTTCCAGTGGGATGACAGCCTGAATGCCGGTTTTACTCACGGAAAGCCCTGGTTTCGCATTAACCCAAACTATGTGGAGATCAACGCCGAACGTGAAGAAGCCCGCGAAGATTCAGTGCTGAATTATTATAAAAAAATGATTCAGCTGCGCCATCATATCCCGGCTCTGGTATATGGCGCCTATCAGGACCTTAATCCACAGGACAATACCGTTTATGCCTATACGCGAACGCTGGGTAACGAGCGTTATCTGGTCGTGGTGAACTTTAAGGAGTACCCGGTTCGCTATACTCTCCCGGCTAATGATGCGATCGGAGAAGTGGTCATTGAAACTCAGCACCAGGCGACCGCGCCACAGGGTACATCCCTGTCATTGAGCCCCTGGCAGGCAGGTGTATATAAACTGCAGTAATCACCTGGCAGGTAACATAACCAGACACAGGGGTAGTAGCGTTCCCCTGGTCTTTAGCACAACCATAATCGGTGTCGGTCTGTCGGCTTACCGGGACGGCTATAACGGTAAACCATAAAATAATATCAGATGTGAGATTATAGATAATAAGCCGTTCATCACCTGCAGATGACCCTTCGAAAAATCATCATTAAATATGACAAGAGCGCAGTATGGCCAGCACAGAGAAGATATTTACCCTCTCCTATGACGAACTGCTTGAGCACACCAAAAAAGTGGTCACCGATTTCAGGCATCTCAGCACTCCGCCGGACATCCTGGATATCTGGAGCAACAATGGAGTCATCGTGCTCTGGCATTCACTTGTCGAGGCTATGGGGGTGCCCGGGAAGGACTATCTCAGTGACTTAAGACAACTCAAAAGTCTGGGCGGTCTGAACTTCTACGATCAGGACTCCACAGACTGATAAACGACGTCTCTCGGCGCCGCTGCAATGGCGGTGCCAATGACCACATGATCACGCATTGAATCAAAACCATCTGCCGGGCATAGAGCAGGCTGAGGCGTTCCGTGACGAGCTGCACCACCGTAAAGGCTTCCGTTATCTAAATCCTGGTCCCTTAAATCTCTCACACACAGCAGCAGACAGACTGCCTGTGTCATATTTATTCGTACAGTCGCTCTGATCTTTAACAAACAGAACAAAAGTCGTCATAATCAGAGATACAATCAGGCCCGGTATTACTGCCTTAAAAGCATCCTTAATTTTCCTCTCTTTTTTGTAACCCATAATGCAAAAGAAAAATAGGGGGAATGAAAACAGCGCAAAATCCATTATATTAAACAAACCGATTATCATTACCGGCAACGCAAGAATGGGACCAAAGATGAATGCAATAATGATTGTGACGATATACCCATTCATAAATCACTCCTTAATTAAATGTTGTCGCATTCATTATATGTTGTTCTTATTTAGAATGACAAACTGTATCGGTCAAAATTCCTCAATTAATGAATATAAAGCTGCAGGAGTATGTCGGTAGCTTACAAACATCACCTCCAGATTATGATGGCTGACCAGATATAAGGCACGCCTGAGAGCAGAAATTATCCAGCCAGTTTCATTACCAAATGCTCCGCCTCCGACCATAGTCACATATACTCTCGGATTGCCTGTACGCCGGTAGTTCAGAACACCTGCCAGCAACGTTGCTTCGTAACTGGCTTCCAGTACCAGCGATGCAAAAGGAGCCCAGTCTTCCCGGGGAGATGAGTTATACGCGACAGGTAAGGCAGAGCAGAGAGCCTGAGACACAAACTGATCTTCAGGTACTCCTGGTATAGTGACTTCAGTATCTGAGTGCAATCCGATGCGTAACTCCTGTCTGAGCCTGTCCCGCATTTGCTCATCCAGCGATGCAATATGATGGCTAATAGCCTGCACTGTATTAGCCGACATCAGGGCATACCCGTTTTTCATTCGTATGCCATCAATGCCAATAGCCTTTTCCATATCAGCCAGCGTGTTAAGCTGGCTGATAATGGATTGTCCAGTCTGTGACCCTATCGGGACAAGATAGTTACGAAATACCGTGGCAGCAGCACAGGCCATAGCGCAGGCAGGTCCTTGAGTATGATCAAACTGGTAATCGGTAATCCCCTTTTCTGGCGTTGTATATTCACATGGCATTTCGAGCAAGTTGAACTGACTGGCAACCTGGATCAGCGCGCCCTTTACTTCGGATTTTCGGTGGAGGTCATATGCATCAGCCTCAAGTATGTCAAATCTGCACCTTCCATACGGTTCTGTCACAAGATTGCTGACCGCTTTCCTTAATTCGGCCAGACTCGGCATGGTCAGAATACCAGAACGATAAGAAACAGATGGCTGGCTTCTGGTATGAAGAAAAGGGCCTTCCTGGAAAAAACAAGCCTGAGTCTCTGCATAGTCTGATTCTTCGAATCCAAATACGTCATTAAACCAGCTCATGATAAGTTCCTTTATTGAAAAGGCAGGTATTATATTAATATCTTTGTTTATAGGTAAATTCAACAATTAACTTTACTGACTAACAATAATACATGTAAAAATGAATTATATATTTAGTACGATAATTACTTATTAGACTTGCACCGCTTTTAATGCACAGGTCTGAAGCTTTTAAGATCTCCCTGTCGTGATAGCTGTCCATATTGATGATGGAAATTAGTTACGATGCATGGCTAATTTTAAAGCTAATGTATGCGTACATTAGCTTTAAAACACGGATCAGCCTCCCACAACTCATCAGCCAACCGGCTCGATGAGCTCTGGTCCCTGATTCTTCACATTACCAACAGCGCGCGTTACAGGATGCCATTTGAAATGATCAGCTGACACAGCTCCATCAGCAGCAATTTCTGCAGCCTCCTTACCCGAAATGTCCTGTTTCATCCACTCCCGGGCGGCGTCCGGTACCAGGACAAGTGGGCGCCGGTCATGGATATCAACGAGACCTTTATCAGCCGCGGCCGTGACAATCAGAAACCCTTCCGCCTCATCACCACGCTCAAACGGAGTATTAGCTACCGAAACTGGTGAGAAGCTCCTTCCCACATACCATAAAGCATCCCTTTAGATGCCCGGGTTGTTAGCGCAATTCCCGGATGTCTCGCTGTACCTCCTGTTCCCGGATATGGATAGCGGTTCTGGCGCCCTGGTCGATTATGCCCTGCTCTTCAGCCCTGAGGAGTCTGTCCTCCTGCTGCAGCGATGTACGCAGCGCCGCTGTATGCGTTTGCTTCTCTTCAGAACCTGAGGTGAGGTGTTCGCTTACGGGGCGCGTCATTTTCGCCGCATCCTGGGCCTGTTATACCGTAATGAGCCTTACCGCTGCAGCTGCAGGACCCGCTATCTGGATCGTCATGGCCAGCAAACATAACGGCAGTATGCGGGATTGTACCTTCAGACAGACTTTCATTTTTATCCTTAAAATACGGTTTGATTTATTTTCAGCAATCCTTGCCCGTCTCTTTACCGGAGTTCTGCGAGAATTTTTTCCGGAGAAACACTACCCAGGAAAGTATGGACAGACGGCTCCAGCACAACCATCGCAGGCGTGGCGGTAACCCCGAGACGGTCTGCAAGCTCAGACTGTTTAATCACCAGATTTTTACATTTTTCTGAACTGGTGTTATCTGGCAAAAAACCGGCCATTGCATTTTTAAAACTTTTCTGGCGATCGGGTGCACACCATACTCTCCCCATATCTTCTATGACAGAGTCTTTGATGGATGACGGCACCACAGTCACAAATGACATAGTGAGCCCTGCATCCGTGTACTTTTTGATATTTTTCACAACATAGCTGCAATAAACACACTGATTTTCAACAAAAACTAATAATTTATGTTTTTCAGCTTTTGCCTGGAAGGTAACGGGCTCCAGCTCAGCTAAGGAGCGGGATATATCTTCATAGGCCATCTGTGGCGTTACGTCTGAGACCGGAGCCGCTGAAACACCGTGGCTGAAGCTGGCTACCATAAAAATGCCTGCAGTTAATGCTTTAATACAAAAGTGCATGATTTCCTTTTCCTCATCCCTGACTACCTTCAGGTTGTCGACGTCTGGTTCATGTCACAGTTAACGCCTTTTTTTTCATCAGGAAAAGAAAATCGTTTCTGGGGAGCATTTTTAATGCCGCTTCAGCGGCATAGAGGCGCCAGCTGAAGTTGAATGGAGTACTGTGGGCAAATGGCGCCGTCGCCCGGCGCAGCCGGCTGCTGTTTTGACAGGTTCTGCCTCACCGCCCCCCTTCCCTGCAAAGCCATACCCGCGCAAAACACCTCAGACGCCTCTGTACGCGGTCGGAGTGGTCCCGACAAGGCGACAGCCGCAGTCGGGGCGTATCTCCGCGTTAGCGGGCCGCAGGGCCGCTTACGAGCGTGTACCAAACAACTCACAGCAGCTCCACCCACAGCGATGAAGAAGAGTAGTTACAACACCCATCATTAAAAGCGATGGTGTTCCCCGGCCTTCGGCCGGGGGCGGCGGCGCTTTTCAGTGGTGGGGAGGGGCACCTGGCCGGCAAACCGGCGCCGGTTTTATGAAGAACGTCCTTTTGAATGCTGTAACTAATGTGGTTCTCCGGTCGGGGCCCGTCGCGGAGCGATGGGAGCTACTTTTATCTGAGCGACGCGGACGCGTGCGGCCGCTGTAAGCGAAGGCCTCATTGAGTTATTCACAGAGCCGGCAAAGACAAAAGATCTCCCTGCAGCTTGCAATGCAGGGGATTAAAAAAGTGGGGTAAGACTATTTTGCAGGTTTGCTGTTACCCTTTTGCTAAATTCCCTGTTTATTCATTTGCGGGTTTTTGTGGATAAGTGAAAACCTGGTGCGAACGTCACAGGGTATACGTGCTCAAACCAGCGATGGTCCGACGGCCGGAACGTCAGATGGATAAAAACCAGGCAATTTCATGAATCCGGACAAACGCCAAAAGCCCCGGGCAGGGGCATAGAAAAAATAGCTAAATGATATCCGTCAGGACGGCGGAGCCAGGGCCAGCTCCAGCTGATACAGGTTCTGAATGGCCAGCTGCTGCAGCCGCTCCGTTGTGCACCAGTAAGCCTCGTCTGCCGGCATTGTCTTCAGGATATGAAGCGACATTTCGTGAATCTGGCGCTCACGAGAATATCTGGCCAGGCGGTTAGCTCGTTTACGTTCGGCGCCACGCTGCCGACGGAACCTCAGTGCATCGAGTGTTTTTTGACGGTACCAGCGCTCACGTGCTGCACGCGGGGAGATTTCCTCATCTTCACGCAGAATCCCCTCCTCGATAAGACGACGACGCTCTTCGCTTTGCCGGAGCTTTTTTTGTTGTTCCGCATCAAGTTTTTCCAGATCCACTCCCAGCATCTGAAACCCTAACGCGGTGATATAGACGTATTTAGGAAGCCAGGTACGGGATTCCCTGTCCCAGCTATTTTCTTCAGATACAGCCAGGACACCAAAACGAACCTGTTCGTCAATCAACCGGGACAGACGTGAGACTGTTACCTCTGTTTCCGGAATAACTTTTCCATGACTGTCTTTCTGGCTGAGTTCTTTTGCCAGACGAGAAATACACATACCGACCGTCAGCTTGCCGGCATCACAGAAACTGATCAGCACTGGCCAGATAGCATCCAGCAGACGTTGCTTTTCTGGCCGGAAGCCATACCGGCGGCCAGCCCGACGGCGTTCCCTGACGTACAGCGGATGAAGCGATACGTGCATACGCAGTCGCACCTCACCAGTGGTGCGATCTTTTTGAACAAGACGGTTATAGGCGTGCCCCAGCTGGCCACCCAGTTTTTTGTAATGCTCCGGTCGAAACCAGGTCGGGTTTTCACATTTGGGTTTTGTGGAGTGCTCGCCGCGCCGGCGACGGGTAGATTTCTTCTCCGGGGAAACCAGAAAAGATGCCACATGGCCGTCCTCTACCCCCTGCCAGAAACGGATCTGTTCTTCCGTATCCAGCTGACTCCAGTGTTGCGGATTGTGCGCATTACTCATCTGCACTCTCCCTGCCGCTGTTTTTGGCGGCCAGACACTTCAGTCTGGCTTCGCTCAGAGAGAGTGGAAATACGCCAAGAAATTCGAACAGCTTAGGGGTGAAAAAAATCTCAGCAGTTAAATAGCGATCCGATGAGCAGGCAACAAATTCAAAATCTTTTTCCAGCGATTCCAGTGCCCTGATTGCTCGTGTAATGGACACTTCGCCAGAAAGAGATTTAGTTGCAAGTCCGCACTCCAGGGCAATCTCTCTGAGTGAGCGCAGAACTTTATTTGACAGGGGATCGTAATAAAAACACATCGCCATGAGCAACGCATTCATCGCTCTGCGGCGCAAAAATGGGGGTTTACGTTTTCGTATTCCGTCCCTACGCGACATCGCAGATGCGATATCGAAACTGAAACTTTCAGTGAAACCATTGGCTTTTACCATAAGTTTCAGCGAGAAAGGCCAGGGAGTGTAGTCCTGGGGAACCGTGAAAACAGGTTCAGGATTGTTTACCTGAACATACTTGCGTGAGCTTTGTTGGTTATGATCAGTCACCGCTTCCTGCGCTTATGTTGCGCGGAAGGAGTGAGCACAGAAGGTCTTGAACTTTTCTGAGCATAAATCTATACTCCCTGCATAGAGCAACAACCTCTATGCAGTTTTAAGTGAGCCCCGGTAATCTTCTCCAGTCGCCAAACTTAGTGAGGATTATCGGGGTTTTTCCTTTTCTGGCCCGGATTAACTCTACGGTACCAGCTCCCTGCCACCTTATGGCGTGGCCAGCCGCAAACATCTAAACGTTTGGTAATCTAGCATTCAAAGCACAACGGATCAAGAATGTGACGTCGTTACGTTACTATCCTGTTTCACTGAAGCCCGTTGAATAAGCAGCTCAATCATCTCAGCCTGCGTCATTCCAGCATTTTCACACATTACCTGCAGCTTATCTTTCAGGGCATCTTTGACAAACACCCTGACTTCTTTGTGTGTCTCTTTCTTACGTGCAACCGCTTTTTGCTGGCGCTCTGCTGCAGAAAGAGGATTTCCTTTTCTGTAGGAACGTTTGGATGAGGAAGTAATTGCGTTTACTACCTGTGACATCTCTGCCTCCTCAAGCATTTAATTAAATACTTGGACAAAGATACTACAGGTAGACTGAAGCGGCGAGAGTTACGTTATTTTTTGTTATATAACCTGCCGCTGTTGGCGCAGCGGAACAGGTTAGCGGCTATGTGATTTAGTACGTAGTAAGCCAGTCCCTCCCCATCTCCCACCGGGACTGCCAGTGCTTCAGATAGGTATCAGCCAGCGCAGGGTAATCCCGGATGACCAGGGCATTTTCGGAGTTGCTGTTCGCCGCAGCGCGGGAATAGTTGAACGACCCCGTTTCCACGTTTCGGCCGTCGGTAATGATCACCTTGTCGTGCATGATTTTAAACTGGCTGACGGTTCGTACAGGAATACCAGCATTGGCCAGCAGATTCATCGCCGCCACACCTGCACTCCCTTTCGCGCTGTTGGCTTTCCAGTCAAGTACCACTCTGACATCGATACCCCGCTGTTTCGCCTGGATCAGTGCTCGCGTTACTTCCGGTGAAGTGAAGCTGTAGCCCATCAAGCGAATACTTTGCTGCGCAGTAACGATCGTATTCAGTACCAGCTGCAACGCCGACCCTTCAGGAGAAAACCCCGCCTGTACAGTTGGCTGAGCCATCACCCCACCGGGGGCGAACAAAGTCACTGCCAGAAAACCAGACAATACTGAGTATTTCATTATTTATTTCCCCTGTGCTTTATTGATTGCCTGCTGAATATTCTCTGCTTCTGTCATCCCGGAAAAGACGGTGGTGTTATCCTCTGTCGCTCCATTGAGCGGCATAATAATTACACCCGGCGTGCCGGTTAAGCCTGTTGTTGTGGCGATCTGATTGATATTCTTCAACGTATTATTGATTGCTTCAATGGTGTGTTGGTTAAAATTTATTTTCCCGGATTGTTTTTCAATAATCTCCTGCGTGAGTCTGCCTTCATTCAGCCCGGTACCATAGATATTATTATGATACGTTAAATATGCTTCTGCCCCCTTCTCTTTCCAGACCTGCAGACCAGTCTTCGCAGCGAGAAGTGATTCCGGCCAGCGGCTGCCAAACACTGGCCACTCCATGAAGTAATACCGCACGTTCGTGTTAGCCTTCATGACTTTTTCCAGTTCTGGTGCCAGTCTGCTGCACCAGATGCACTGATAGTCGAAGAACTCGACGACCATGACCGTCCCTTCAGCGGGTCCCCATGATGGGATGTTTTTATCAGACAGAATTCTGGCTTGTTGTGCCAGCGCAGCTGATTTCAACTCGCGACTTTCCCTTTCCTGCTGTTCTGCCTGCAGCTTTTCGCTCATCTGAATAAGAATATCAGGATGCGCACGCATATAATCTGCTGCAATTTCACCAATTCTTTTTTCCTGTTCCGGGGTGAATACAGAAGAATGTTCACTGGCCTGGCCCAGGGTAGGGGTTAACATACAAGAGGAGACAGCCACCGCAATTAAAGCAGTTTTGATATTCATAGATATCCTTGTTAAATAATAAAGGAAGAAAAACAAATATTATCACCCTGCCAGCATTATTAAATAACACTGGCAGTATTGAAGGGGATAAACAGATTAAGTGAGAGGTTTTAAATAAAATTAAACCATATCGCTCTGAATTCTTGCCTGCTGCCGGCGCTGCTTTTCCATTCTCAGCTTCGCATACTGCTCTTCATCCGGAGTCACGACACTCACCGGAGTACCATTTAAGTCAACGCGTTCAGCACCGGCGATCATCGATGACAGGTATTGTTCAGAACGAGTAATCCGTTTCAGACATTTAATGACCTGCTTATGGGACAGCGGTATCCCGCGGGAAGCTATATCGTTAAATATGGTTTCCCGGATCCCCGTCGCCAGCAGACGTGGCTTATCACCATCAAAAAGTGCGGGCCACCAGGGTTGCAGGGTATCAATGGCCACCTGCAACGCCGGCAAGCGGAGGTAACGAATTTTCCTGTTGGTTTTTTCTGGGCTAGCGGGTTCAGGCGGAACAGGTTCAGCCGAAGCGATCTGCTCCGCTTTCCTGGCCAGCTTTTCTTTTTTGACTTTCCATGCCGGCGGCGTGGTGACATTAACCACTTGCTTGCGCCTGACAATGCGTGGGCTTTCAGGCTCAGTACCAGTCGACCGTTCTGCTGGCTTTTTTTTCAGACTGAGCGTGGGTCGTTTTTCTTCCGTCATAGGTTGAGGTATTCCTGCAGTTAACACAAGGCCAGTAAGATACGCCAGGTTGCCGGCCGGATCATCCTCCCTGCAGGCAACCGGCTAATCTCTGGCTCGTTATGCAGCCACAATCCCCAGCACTGCCAGATGAACAGCATAGAACAATACAAAAAAATGGGGTGGCCAGAACCGTTTAACCTGTTTCCCGATATCAGAGCACACACTCACGACAAGAAGGGCGATCGCCAGACCAGCGACAGACTGCCCGGCATCATGAAGATTCAACAGCAGGACCATTACCGCCCACAGTAAAGCATAGCCCGTTCTTTCCACCGCTTCCGTGGCGCGGCACAGCCGGTAACTGTTGATCAGCATAAAGACGCCAGCCAGGCCATAGCTGTCCGCGGACAACGGCACCCAGGCGATCACAATAGCGATAGCCAGAAGCATATCGTTACGGGTCCGTAAGCTGAACCAGCGCATCGCCTGCCCCGTGACAGCGAATGAAAAAAGGATATTGCCCATGTACCAGGGATAGCCCACCAGGATAAACGCCCCCTGAGCGATCATCGCCCAGCACCAGAGATGATTCAGCTGCGACTGGCGGATTTCCTGGTGCCTGGCCAGGTTCATTCCCCACACCAGTCCGAACAGTGGAAAACAACCGCGTCCCAGCAGGCGCATCACTTCATTGTTTCCGGCCAGCAGTAAGCCAGTGTGGTCAATCACCATCAGTACCAGTGCGACCGTTTTAATCATATCCGTTTGTCCCGGTGTCCAGGTCAGCAGACGCTGAAGCCAGCTGTCTGTCGCGCCAAGAAATGTGTGTTGTGCTCTCATGTTTTTTTCCTTTTAGCGCTCCGGCAGACTGCCCGATTTTAATCGGGGAGGCTGCCGGAGCAGACAAGCCGCAGGCGCGTCAGTCGCCCCCGAGGGTTTTCTCGCGGTTCAGGTCACGAACCATGTCCCGCTCCACAGCCTGCAGACGATCACGCTGCAGAGTTTCTGAGGCCACCTGCTGAATCGCCGCCTCCTGGCGCCGGAACTGAGGATCATCCGGTAGCGTCGTTTTCTCCGTACCCGGCCGGTCACGCTCCAGTCCGCGAATGACGTCCCCGATAACCTCTTTCACCCGGTCCGCCGGCTCGCCGGCTTTACGCGCCTCCCCGACCACTTCCCGGGCAGTCTGTTCCGCCTGTTTTTCCATTTCCCGGCGCTGCTGTTCTTCTGCCGCCCGCTGTGCCAGTACCTCTGGCGGGAGGATAATGTCAGCCCCGGCCTGCGGTACCGGAGCCACCGGCGCCGGTTCAGCCCATACCCGCCCGCCGGTCATGGCCCCGGGGTTCCAGGGGCGGTCATCACCGGCCAGCCGCACCACCACCCCGGTATCGGGATTGTCGCGGGCCATTCTGACCCCCTCTCCTATATTCCCGGCCAGCAGGCTTTCACCATTGCGGCTGTTCTGCAGCGCCACGAACCGGGCGTCTTCATTGCCCATAATCCTTCCCTCTCCGCCGATAGCCTCCAGCCGTCCGTCCCGATCGGTAAGCGGGCTAAGCCAGATACCGGCGGCTTTCCCGTTCTTATCGAATGCCGGCAGCGCCACATGCGGCTGAGGGTACTTTTTCCCCGGAGAAATGAATTTTCCCGGTGAACTTCCCTGTGCCAGACCGGACTGCTGCAGGGCTGCCCGGCCAGCGGCGGTTTCATCCAGTGGCCTTGCCCGCCCGAACAGCAGATCTGCGGTTTTCACCGCCCGGTCGTTACGGGGTTCAAGAATATCGTGCGCCGTCGCTTTCTCAGGTGAATGCTGGATGGCCTTTATCCAGCCCTCACGCCTGTCGGTATAGACCTGCACATGCTGTTTCATGCGAGACAATCCCACGTAAGCAGACTCGAAGCTGGCCATTAGTTTTCGCGCCCCCACCATCCCCTCCAGCGCGATGGCATACGGTTCGCTGGCCCCCTGGGCGCCGTGAGCCGTGATAGCGTAGGCGAGGTCGATATGCTGCTGTGCTTCATCCGCCTTCGGAGTCAGCGTGCGGGTGGTTTTGCCATCAGAAAGCGTGACACTGTCACCCGAAACAGACTGCACCTCCCAGACGCTGTTGGCCACATAGCCGCGTTCCGGATCACTCTTGCTGAAGCGCATTCTGTCCCCCTGAGACACGGTGATCTCTTCCTGGCGATAAAGCGTCACACCTTCAGCAGAGGCTTCACGGGGAGAGATATATCGCTCCTTTCCTTCACTGTCAGTCAGGGTGATCAGCTGATTATCCTTATCCACATTGTCGATACGATGGTATACGTTATCAACCAGCGCCACCGCCCCCTTGTGAGCCGTCCAGGTCGACAGTTTGCGCAGTTCACCGTCACGGATGTTGCTCGTGACCAGCACCGGCAGGGTGATTTCCTCCCTGCCGGTCTCCCCGTTCTCCCGCCGTGCGTCATGAATCAGACCGTTCAGTGCCCGCCGGTCATTATTCAGATGGGTGATAATCAGCGTCTGCGACTGTGCCTCCGGGGTCCGTCCGGTATAGTCCTTCACCAGTGCCTCGTAGAGCGTCGCGGGCTGGCCTGCCGGCAGGCTTTCCCCCTTGCTCAGCGCCTTACGTATCTCCTCTTCCTGCGTCGGCGTGAATTCCACCACTGAACTGCCCGGCACCCAGGCGCCTTCTTTTCTCGGTACTCGCTCCGGCGTGACCTGCTCGATGGTGGCCAGAGCACGATCTATATCCCGGTCAATCAGGCTGTAGACCGCTGGTCTCAGCTCAGGCACCTGCCGCACAATCTCTTTCATGATGGCAACGTCGGCGGCGCTGCGCTGCTGCATCAGCCTGAACGGCTGGCCCGGCGAAATGGACTGCAGCTGGTCGGTATCTCCGCTGAGCACTGCGCGACCTCCCCCGGCCGCAATCAGGCTCAGGGCTTTCGCCGTGTCTGATAACCCTACCATCGAACTCTCATCGAGCAGGAACAGCGTGTTGCTGAAATCGGGTGTCTGGCCATTGCGCTGCAGCAGCTGCGTGTCGTGGAGGAACGACGCCGTCGTGCGCGCGTCCACGCCGGCACTCTGCATTTCCCCGACCGCACGATGCGTCGGCCCCAGACCAATGACATGCGGGCGGGTCTCTTCCGGCAGCAGACTGATGGCACTCATGACTGCCCGGAACTGGGTGGTTTTCCCCACCCCGGCATACCCCTGAACCACCGTGAACCGGTCAGGGGTTTCCAGAATCATCCGGGTCGCCGCCCGCTGTCCGGCGGTCAGGTCCGTCATCAGACTGGCCGGCACGCGGTCCATCAGGGGGGCCACCGCGTCTTTGCCTTCCAGTACCCGGGTCAGGATGCTTTTCTCGGCATCCCAGGTCTGACGGGATATCAGCAGGTCGTTACCGTGGCCCGGGGAGACACCGACATTCAGCAACTGTCCGGACTTGATTTGTTTCTTAATGGTCATCTCAATAGACCACATCGGGACCTTATCACCGCCGGTTTCCAGTGCCGTCGCCAGCAGCTGGGGGCGGGTGAAGGTTAGGTCCTGGCTCTCTAGCAGCGGGATGGCCAGGTGAATGGCCTGTTCTGCCGGGGTACGCAGTCCGGCCTTCTGCTGCGCAATGGCCGCATCCAGGTCCGTCTCGCCGGATCGGGTCTTCAGCTGCTCTGAGACCACGCTGAAGGCGGTATGCCGCGACAGCTTCTCCGTCGTGCGCGCCGCATCCTGCGCCGAGTACAGCCGGAGATGACTTCCGCTCTGCGCCAGCTGGTTGAGGGTGGCGTTATCCAGCTCACGCTGCGTCACCGACGCAAAGACCGTTGCCGTCTCGCTAACCGACCTGCCGGGACTTTCCACCCAGCCGTGGCCGATTTTAATACCGTCAAACACGCCCGCGCCCACGGCCAGGGTCTGCGTGGTTTTCTGCCCCGGCCGCTGTACCGTCAGCTGCCCTTCCTCCACTTTCATCACCGTGATGCTTTCCCCGCCCTTCAGGCGTGTGTCCGGTATCTTCCCGAGCACCGCCAGACGTTCCCCCTCTGCCACCGGCAGTGTATCTGCCCGGAACAGCGTCCACTGGCTGTCGACCGCGGAAACCTTCAGATCCAGACGGACCCCATCCCGGTCTTTCAGGGTCAGCATATTGCTGCTCGCGGTCACCCGGTCAATGACAAAGCGATCGTGCGTCCGGTTCTCCGGATCCCAGCGTTCCATCACCATCCCCTCCCGGTAATAATCCCGCACGCCCCGGCTTTTGCTGTCCAGCCACACCGGCGTCAGGGCTGTAATGGTCGTGTCTTTCTCACCCAGCACCCCCTCATGTCTGAGGGAGTCACGGATAAGGCCGTTGAGTACGCTCTGTTCACGCGTCCCGCTGATTTGGGCAACGCTTTCCTGCCCTTCACGCACGCTGACGGCAAATTCCTGTGCCAGCCGGCTGTAGCGTGCTCCTTTATCCGGTTCACTGATGATGTCGGCTGTGGTCTGATGGCCACCCTGCCAGCGATACGTATTCACGCCGCTGTCCTTCAGCACCGTCAGCGCGCTGCCGGTCCCGCTGCGCTTCCCGCTGTCGGAGAGCAGGACCTGCACGTTATGGCGCATCGCTCCATCGAGCAGGGAAATCGTTTCCTTCAGGCTCAGCTTCTCCGCCTGATCCACGATGAGTGTTCCGCCTGGAATAAACGCCGTCCCGTCCTGCAGGGCGGATTTACCGGTCACCGTTTCCCCGGCCAGACGCACATCACCGGCGAGAAAATCACGTGAGCGGTTATCGGCCGCCAGGATATGGACGTCACGCCCCTGCTCCCGGGCCATCAGGGTTAACTCGGCCACCCGCTCCCGCTGGCCGGTTGCACCGCCCTGACCGGAAACGATACCCATTACCGGGCGATCCTGCGCCAGCACGCTGACGGCATCGCTGAAAGGGACCTGGCGCACCACAGACGCATCAGGCGTGACTGAGACATGATTCTGGCGCTGCACCTCCTGACTCAGGGCTTTGACGGCGAGTTCATCGAGAACGTGGATGTTTGAGGTGAACAGGCCTTTCTCGCGATCGAGAGGGATAAGCTGCTCCCGTTCAATGGCGGCATCGATGCCCTTTCTCGCCAGCTCAAACACACCGTCCTTCGCCTCCAGCTGGCCGACCGTGCGTGCCAGCAGGTCGGCATACGTGAACTGCACCTTGCGGTCGCTGAGACCGGCAATCGCTTTCGTCACCACATCCGTGATATCCGGACCGTCAGTGTTCACCGGCGCGGCAGGTGCACGGGCCAGCTCTGCGGCTCGCGCATCGGCGGCCTCACGGTACCCCCGGATGTCAAATCCGGTCTCCTTCAGCGTGTTCATCCACTCCACCATCTTCTCTGCCGGATCGATGGCTTCTTTCGACTTGCGGGTATCGAGCGCGGCCACATCCCGTGACTTCAGGGAGGCATCGGGTCCTGCAGCCTCCCGGAGTTCCTGACTGCGCGTGGAAAACGACTCAACCGGCACGCCCTCCATCTCCCACATGCCATTCCGACCCGCATCGACTGTCTTGTAACCCATAGACTCAACATCGGCCCTGAGAGAGTTCTGGTATATCTTTCCGAAAGCGATGCGGTTGGCCAGTATGGTTTCGGAGAACCCGGTTTTACCGACGGTATCGCTGGCCAGCGTCTGCCATTTATCGCCGTTCTGTGTCGCGTTGATAACCACGCTGTGTGTGTGTATCTGTGGATCCTGAGCGCGCGATGTATCATGGTTAAAGCGGGCAATAATCAGATTCCCGGTCAGGACTGTTTCAGACACGCCATCTTTCTTTACCCGCGTGGAAGCAAGGGACTCCACCTGGTTAAGAGCCACTGTTACCGCGCGATTATGAGCATCGATAAGACGCTTATCGCCGCCCAACATAGCCAGCATCGATACACTTTTCGGTGCCGAGAACGTCAGGTCATAACCGGGCCGGTGCTTATTCACGCCATCCTGTATCCGGGTCAGGTCGCTGCCATCAGGTAGTTTTCCCTGCAGAAGCTCCGTGAAGACCTGCTTGTCTACCTTTCCTTCAAGTCCCAGCAATTCTGCGCCTTTACCCTGCCAGCGCTCCTCCATGCTCCCGATGACGTAGTAATTGTCTTTCTCTGTGTAGTAGTTACCGGCACTGCCCGCCGATTTAACCTGGCTGAAACTGAGCATCAGATATTCCCTCCAATCTCGACATCATCCTGCTCATCGTGCCGGTGGCTGTGGTTGATATTGACTTCCTCACGCCGCTGCATATCCCGCTGTGTCTGCTCATCTGCCAGCCAGGCGTCATACGCCTGCATGTCCTCAATGACACCGTCCTCGTTCATGCCGGCCGGCAGCATGTCCTGTCCCTGTTCCGCGGACTGCTGCGCCAGTTCCTGTTCTGTCCCGCCTGCAGCTGCAGCAGGGGTACCGGCAGAGGATGCTGTTGCGGCAGCAGCGGCTGCTTTTTGGTTGAGCAACGGTACGGGCGTGACCGGCAGGACGGGAGGCTCCGCTGCCGGACGCTTTGTTGTCGGCGGCGCTTTTACCGGTGCAGGAGTTACCGTCATTTCTGCTGGCGCAGGCGGGCTAACCGACTCAGGTTGTTCACTGGCGTGACTCTCTGTATCAGCTGGCCCGGGTTCCGGCGCATCCGGCGTGAAAAGCGCCCGGGCAAGGCTGCCTTCAGCTTCCCGGGCCTCAAGCAGCGCACTGAGCCGTGCATCCACCCGCGCATCGAGAGTGCGAGGAATAAATCCCTCGGCAATTTTCGGACGCGGCTTGTATTTGAGGGCCAGCTTCACGGCCGGATATGGCCCGGGCAGCGTGACGTAACAGGACAGGTCCGGCAGCGTCTGAATATCAGAGTAACTGACCAGCGTTTCCCGCTCTTTCTCTTTCCCGGTCGACACACCATCACGCACCGGGTCAGCACCGTAGGAGTACTGCTCGCTGGCCTTGAGGATTTCCTTTTCGCCAATTTCACCGGCAGCAAACTCCGCGATCTCCCTGCTGGGTGAACGGAAGAAGGCCCGGGTGTTCATTACGTCAAAGAGCGTGGCGGCAGGCTTAACGCCATAGATGTCTTCCAGCTGGGCATAGGACTGAATACCGAACACATAACAACCACCAAATTTACGCGCCTCAGGGAGGATTTCGACCAGGTCCGGCAGCTTGTGCAGCGTGGGGAGCTCGTCAGCGAAAATCCACACGCGCCGGTTACGGTTCTCCCCCATCGCCAGCAGGCCGCGGATAGCAATTGACAGCCACATCGAGATAACCGGCTTCAGAGAAGCATGGGTGTCAGCGTTGGAGGAGATAAACAGCCAGCCATTGGGTCGGTCCTCACGGACACCTCGCATCCAGTCCCTGATAGTGAACGGCTCCCCGTTCTTCTCGATGCCCTGCAGGTAGCGAATAGCCTTGACGTAGTTGGTCAGCACGGCACGAATGGAGATGGCCGTTTTCTCAATTTTCTCTTCAACCAGGTTCGCTGCCGGCGTGTTCTGCAGATAGGCGCGCAGCTTGTCGATTTTAATGGACAGCATGGTATCAACCAGCTTCTCGTAGCTGCGATCCTTGTCTTCACGCATCAGGTACGCGCCTTCGGCAAAGATAGTGCGACCGGAGCCCTGCCAGAACGGGTCTTCTTTGGTACCCATCGGGATAAGGGTGTTGGAGATGTTGTCGAAGTCCGGCAGCGTCAGGCACTCTTTCCACAAATCCCAGGCCGCACAGCGCGAATCCAGCGGGTTGAGGATTTTATCCAGTGACGGGTCGTAATAGCTTTTGACGAACTCACAGGAGCGATCGTAAATGATGGCCATATCGCCTCGGGCACGGACATAATTCAGTAGCCGGCGGATTACTTCTGATTTACCGGAACCCACGGTACCGTGGAGGCAGAAGTTCTGGATTTCGGAGTTTTTAAGAATAGGCAGGTCGCCAATTTTAATATCAGAGGCCATACCATCACGTTTCATCTGACGGGCCACTTCTTTAGGCTTATCGGAAAGCTGGCGCCCGCCGGTATTCTCATCCTCACTCTGCTGTTTCCCCTGGCGGCCCAGCACCCAGCTGGCGATGAAGAACGTCACGATACAGATAACAAGAGAAACCACGGCAGCAAAGACGAAACTGGTCCACAGCTGCTCTCCGCACCAGATAGTATATTTATCGGCCAGGATTTGTTCTGAGGTATATTCCAGCGACTGGCCGTAATACTGAATGGTGTATACCGGCTGGGAACGAATAATATCGCGCATCGGACCCAGCGTCGTACACCACCAGTATACGCAGCCGTTCACAAAGGTTTGCCAGCTAAGCCTATACATCAGCATCAGTCCGCACAGCACCCAGAATAAAATAAACAGCACGTAGAAAATAATATTGGCAATCTGACCAAACATGCGAAAGCGCATATTGGCGATCTGACCGCCCTGCGTCATATCTTTGGCATTGAAACTCATGGCACTAATCCGTCAGTAAAGTATTAGGGTCGGAAGGACAAATCAATCAGCGAAAACAGACCTAACGGGGTTGCAGGGAATAAGTCTCCCCCACAGCAGGATGTGGATAAATATCGCCAAGCATCAGTTTATATGTTTCAAGAGACCTGACAGGTTCAGATATTGCCATAAATAACCTCTGATCAAATAAAGACAAAAAGATTCCGCCGAAGGCGGCAACGCCTCACAGATGCACAAATAAATTGCGCAACTGTTCACCGTTTAGATGTGGAATTAACTGATTATTTGACGAATTAATTCTGACACACCAGAAAGGTGATGCCAGTCTGGCCCGGAGTGCCCGGGCCGTGGAGTAGAAAACTTACAGAATATTTGCGATCGATTTTGCCAGCTGGTCTTCAAGAACAGGCTGGGCTTCAGGGAACTTGAGGTTAACTTTATTAGCGTTAGAGACGACGCGAGTCTGGTATTTGTGCTGATTACCCGTTTCCGTACTTGTCTGCACTTTTGCGCCGGATGTTCCCTGACGCAATACGGCCACGTTATCAGTCTGAACCTGAGTTTTAGTTCTTTCCGCGATCTGAACATCGGTGATCATGGTGTAGTTCACATCTTCCACCATCGCATCAGCCGCCATCCCCACCAGACCGGCTGCAAGCCCTACCCCCAGGGTCGCTCCCGCAGAACTGGAGTTGTAAGCGGTAATCCCCGCCCCAAGCGCGGCGCCAGTCACTGCCCCCTCATAACCCCGGCTTAACCAACCCTGAGACTCACGAAGGTCCATTTTATCGGCCTTAAGCACGTTCGCCTGGATCCAGTAGCCCGCCGTATCCGGGTTACTGACGACCTGATATCCCTTTGAAGTGACGGCGCTGGCAATTTTTGCCTGCAGGCCACTCATATCCTTATCAGAGGTATTTTTGATTTGCAGATAAACCGTCTTATTATTTGAAGGTTCCAGCCAGATTGTTTCGCTCATCTGGGTTTTTACTTCCAGATTTCTCTTTTTAATAGCGGTTCCCATTGCACTACATCCAGATAACACCAGCGCAGAGCTGACGACCATCACAGCCATGACTTTATTAAGCTTCATCCTGAATCCTTGTGACATAATCAATACGAGTGAATACACATTCTCTTATAATGTCGGAATGCGCATTCACTATATACGAATTTTAAGCGAGATGTAAAAACCAATTAAAACCTAGACAGCCAATAATAACAAAAAGAAACTTTTAGCCTGTTAATAAACCACCATAATTGATAGGTTGCCTCTGGGTGATTACCCACCAAACTTTTCTGCGCGGAAAGAGTTCACCGTTCATGATTTCTAACCGATTCAATAACAGACGTCAGGGTCGCCAACTGATAACGACTAAGGTCAATATTCATAACCATAAGTGTTAATAAAAGACTGAAGCCGGTAACAACAATAAAAACAACCGCATTAATTCCGTTATATGCAGAAAAAAACGCCAGGCATGGGAATATAGTAAAAATAACTGCTCCATAAGCTCTGCATTTCTTTGCTAAAAAACCAAAGAACAACGACTTTTTCCTGAAAGACTCAGGTAAAGAAAGGAAGAGTGAGCGGGTATTCGCGGTTGCAATGATAGAAAAAATGCCCACAACTGCCGCAAAAACCATTGATGAAATTCTATCAAGACCCGTAGAAAAATCACTTATCCCATATGAAAAATATGATGAAAGTAAAAACCCAAACATAAAAGTCAAGCCAGGCCAGATACAACTCCAGAATGAGGGGATCGTTAAATCCTTCTCAGTCAGAACTAGTTTTAACTCGTCAATTTCATCTTGTATTATTTGATGGGTTAACATTCTTTCCTCCCTATCCCTTTGGTTTCTCGTTTTCTAATTTTGTTGCCTTATCCAGTAGTTCTTTGGTTGAATCCGCGCCAGGCAGTCTGGTTTGATGCTCTTTCTTATCATTATAAGAATTTTTGAAATCATTTCCTTTTGTTTTGTGGTCATTTTCCAGTTCAGCATTCTCTTTTTTCACTTCAACGCCTTGCTGTTGTATGTTTTCACGGGTTTCCTGATGCTGTTGTTTATTCTCTGCAATCATCCCATCCACTTTCTGACCCACATTATCCTTAATACCCGCATCTTGCGTCATGGCATCGATACGACCAGAATTTTGTCCGTAGTCAGCCATTACCGAACCATTGTCACCACCACCTGACACCCCAGCCATATTCTGTCCGATGCTTTCACGCCCCTGTTGATACGCGGCATCAACCCTGGGTTCAACCTGCTCTTTGACGAATTCACGCGCCAGTGCTTCACGCTGCGCCGCAATTTCAGGAGAACTGGTATTGGTCAGAATGGCCTCGGCATCCTGTGGAGCACGATGCTGAACAAAGTTCGCAAACTGTTGAGTCAGGTTTTCGTTCATCTGGCCAGTCATGCTCTCTGTGCGTGACGCCATCTCACTGTATTCATGGCTGCGTGTCCGGCTGGTTGTATACTGGTCATAGCTGTTTTTGGCACTGGAGAGTGACGCGGCAAACTGGTCAACACGCGAGCTGGCATTATTATCGGTAATATTGCCCGAAGTGGTGGTTTTGCGGCTGGTAAAGTAATCCGAAGCTTCTTTAAAGTCTTTCGCCGCCTGGCTGCTGGTATCGTGCCTACTGTCATGAGATTCCCTTCCTGATTCGTTTGTCGAGTCAGTAGAGCCACTTGATGCATTCACTCCAGCACTAATTTTTGCCCCCCCTTCAGCAGTGAGTCCTGTAGCCCATTTACCCAGTTTCCCGACCAATTGGTCACCACTACTCCATTTAGCATTACCATACATCTCACCTGATACCGTTCCCTTCCTAGACTCATCCATCAACTGCTGGAAAGACTCCTCATTACTGATGTTGTTGGCTTTCGCATTAGCAACAACCGCATTCCACATCTTGCTTCTGGCCATCGAGTCCTGCGAAGACTCGGTAGTATCGGCCCCGGTCGTTGTTGATGTGCTGTTCCCTTTATTGGTGCCAAATTGCTGCAGACTATTCCAGGCACTTGTCACGCTGCTGTTATAGCCATGCAGCGCGCTTTCGGCCTGGACATCAGCCTCACGGGCCATCTGTTGCTGCGCACTGGCTATCTGACGACCGACGTTGATATCCACCGGCAGTTTTGACATTGCACCACCACTGTCCCAGACCATCGATCCATCCCTCGTCTGCGTGCTCATGCCCCCATTCGCCAGCTGCCGTGACATCTGTCCGAAACTGGTTGTACTGTTGGTACCCCAGCTGTAGCCGCTGACGTTCTCCATCTGCATGTTGGCGAAAGAGTAATTGCCGTCCACCACGCCGGAGGCAGCCTGCGATGTTGCACTGAGCCCCGATGAAGAAAAATGGCTGTAGGCACTGGAGAAGGCTGCTCCCATGCTCTTTACGATCCCCCACGACAAAGGCGGTATCATCACGGCAATATAGCCCGCGGTGGTCGCAATATCCGAGTTTTTGAGCTGAACCTGCGACAACTCAGAGAGAACGACTGGGACGCCATTTTGCTTCGCATAGTAGGCCATTGCGCTGTTCAGGATGGCGAACAGTAATGGCCACGTCTGCAGCCAGATAAGCGCAAACACATACCCCTTTAGCACCTGCAGCGTCATCATATTAAACATGGCGGCCATCACCATGATCGGGAACATCCCAATCATTATCCCCATGATAACGGTCTGCGTCAGCGGGAGTGCGCGAAGCGCCTGGTGCCCCATTGTGGCCTGTGCCAGCCGCTGCTTTTCAAGGGATGATGTGTTAGCCATATTGACCAGACTGGCGGTGTCCCCGCTGCGGGCCGCATAACTCTGGATCCCACTGCGCAGGGCGTTCATCGTGACGTTCTGGCGGATAATCTGCCCGGCGCTCTGTCCCGAGCTGTAGAAGTAATTGTAGCTGTCGCCAATCATCTGGCTGAAAAGCAGATCGGGATTAGGTTTGCCGCCAAACAGCTGACGAACATAGTAGTTCCAGGTTTTACCGCCTGTCTGAGTATCCAGCGCGAGAGCCGATTTCAGATCCCGTGAGGCCTCCTCGCATGTCTGGAACTGGTTGTTTTTGTCAAACACGCCACGCAGTGGACTCGGGTTTGCAAAAATCAGGGTATACGGATCAGGTGAATTCAGTAATTCCTCAAAAGAGTACTTATGATTGAGGAAAATATCGCCCATCACACAGTTTTGTACGTAATCGGAAAACAGCGTCGTAATCTGAGGATTTTGTGACAAAAAATCCGTACTTTTCGCGACCAGATTACTGCCAAATAACATCCCCGTTTTACTGTACGTGACACTGTCCGGCAGAGCGAAGACCATCTCATAACTCTGGATAAGCGCGTTTCCTACCCGTGTTGTCAGCGACGCCGGAATCGCCAGACCAATAGGCACATTATCGACTTCATAGACCTGCGCAACGTTACTGTAATCGATGATCTGCACAGGGGTACGAATGACAACCAGCATAGAGACCAGGGTGAGGGAAAAGACCCAGCCAATAAGGTCCATTACGTTGTGTTTTTTTACCCAGTTCCCCGCCACAATGAGTACCGAGATGGCGATACACATCTTTTCTATAGTCGACCATGTGCTGGTCCCCATAAACGCCGCAATCGCGTTCAGGTTGCCCCGTAACCAGTCGCCGCCAGCAATGGCATATATCTCAAGCATTACAGATTCCCCCCAAAATGATAGTTATTCTGGTAGCGGGTCATCATGCGGGCAGAGACCTGCTGGCGCATGTAACTCATTTGTCTGTCAACCACAAGCAAGGCGTCCTGCTGAACCTGAACACGGGACTGAAAAGCGGCAATCTGGACACTCGCCTGATTGAGGTTTTCCATGATCATATCCATTGTCGACTGGGGATAATTACCGGTTGAAATCATCGCCCGGGCCTGCTGGATAAGTTCCTGAATGTACTGCAGCAGGATGTCGTAGCCGATATAGTCCGTCAGCTGGTAAATAAGTGAGTTAGACACCCCGAGCATCTGCGGATCGACCAGGTATTTGAATACCGGAATGGTGGTGCTGGAGATAAACCCTTTCTCCTGATCCGTCAGTTTTTCATCAGCCACTGCTTTATTCTGGATACTGCTCAACAAAGCGGAAATCTGGCTTTTTAGCGCTTTATTGGAAGTGATGGTCACGGTCGCATCAGCAACGACCTTAAGACACTTATCCGAATCATTGCAGTGGTAGATTTTAGCCGTGCCGCCCTCCATCATGGCTCTGATCAGATCCTGGTCAGTGGTGCGTGCCGGCAGCGGCGTGATTTCACTGTTCTCCCCGAAAATCAGCGTACCGGTGAGCGTCATGATGAATTCCTTCAGCTCCTTATTGCCGTCGAAGAGCCGGTTCTTCGATAAGGCATTCCACATGATGTTGATGTTTTTCATCACACGTTCTTTGTCTTTATCGCTGGCCTTATCCTGGACGCTGTCCATCTTGCCGCCCACCGTACAACCCTGGCGCGAGGCGGCCCAGTCCGAAAAGATATTGCTTTCACCGGCAATGTCCTGGCAGACCTTTTGTTGAGCGACCTGGGTACGAGGAAACAGGCCACCCACAATTCCCTGAGCAGCCTGGCAGGAACTGAGGTTCATGCTGTTCATGTCAGTGGCCATCTTTTGAAGGAAGTCCTTTGCGGTTTTAATCTCCGGAACCGTGGTTTGCAAAGCGAGATCAAAAAAGTACCCCGCGGCGTTGCTCATGATTTGTTTTGCGAACCTCTGCAGCTGCTCGCTGTTGATATAGCTGAATGACCCCAGATAGGCATCAATCCCTCCGCAGCCGGCATTAATATCAGGGAGCGTCATGCTGACCAGCTGGATCGTTTTCACCTGCGTTCTGGCATACAGCGAACCGCCGGAGGCGTAACCCGCAGCCTGTCCCTGCCAGACCTGCGGCTGGCTGGTATTGGACGCAAAGCCCAGCTTATTGAAGAAGTTGTTCATATCGCCATTCACGTCGGCGGCGGCGCTAAATGACAGGCCAAGCACGGCACCGCAGAAGAGTGACAGAAGTTTAATTCGCATCCAGTCCTCCATTACGCACAGCATTCTTTTTAACTCTGTCATTTCTCAGAATAAAAAGGGTCTTCAGGTGATAACTGAAAAAATTGCGGATCGCTAATGTCACTCCGGCAACAAAGAACCCCACCCCAACAGCAATCAGCGCATAAGGGATGGCGTACATCATAATATTCCACAGGTCTTTTACTCGCAGGTCGCCGCTGGCTATCCAGTCATCCACGCAGATATTAAATAAAAATCTCATTATCCATAACAGCAGAGCACCTGCAGTGAGAAACACAATGAATAATTCCAGATAGATTTCCAGACGCCTTTCCCGGTGGATAAATTCCGGCTTCAGTTGTTCTATTTTTTCGGCTGCTGTCTGACCGGAGTCCTTTAAACTTGCTGGAAATAAAAACGCGTACAGTCCCGTCGAACGTATATATTTGTTCATGGCTATTTTCCTTAATCACTTGCTAAGACCGGATATAACAGAGGCTAATGCATCATCTGAAATACCGTATCCACTCTGGCCATAAAGCCCTGTGCATCCGTGGCGCCCTGCAGGATCGGGTACGCTGCCAGCGTGTTTACGTTCACCAGAAACGTAGTCGGGGTCGCCACCGGGATATTGGGGAAAAAGGTCTGCATCACGTCAGGAGGCGCCGGCAGCGCTTCCGGAAACGCGTCATCACCCTGTCCGTCAATGGTGTAAGAGAACACGGAGAAGCCATACTGTCCGGCCAGCTGCTTCAGCACCGGGTCAAATTTATGACAGTAGGGACAGTGTCCCTGCATGAACAGCACCACTTTCCAGTCGCGCAGGTCCACCTGCTTTCCGTTGCTGAGTCGTAACCAGCGTGGCTGAGATGCCCCGCTCACCGCCTGGGGAGTGTCGCTCTGCGGGGAGGCCGTTTCAGTACCGGAGATACCCCGCGGATCCCAGAGCGACTTCACCTCATCGAGCGTTCCCGCATGTGCCATCCCGGCCAGTGCAAGGGAAAGAGCCAGTGCCGCCAGCGGCGTCTTAGCGAGGTTCATCAGGCTGTTTTTCACAGGCTTTCTCCTCTTTTTCGGCTTCAGCAATCAGGGCGTTTAGAATGCGGTATCCCCCGAACACCACCATACCCAGCCCGAAGATTTCCCCGGCCTGGACGGCCAGCTCAGGCTGTTTTCTGACAAGCCTGGCTATCAGGTGGAAAAACACGCCCACGGCCAGCACCCACATCCCGGTGATATCTAAATCCGGAAAACGAATATTTCGCATGACACACTCCTTAGAAATTCGGTTTAAAGTCGCTGGAGACATAGAGGAACTGTTTCGCCAGGTCGTCCTGACTGATAAAGCCGTAACTGAGAGGCTTCACCTGACCACTTTTCGGGTTAACCAGCATCATCGCGGGGAAGAACTTCACGCCAAGCTGCTCTGCCTGGCCCTGGTCCGTCCGGCTATCGGGCAGCATGGGGTTAATCACTCCGTCAACCGACACCGGTATCACGCTCAGGCCATAGGTTTCGCGAAAATTTTTAATCACCTGGACCAGCTGGCCATCGATCGCTTCCCGGCCCCGGTAGAAGAACATCACGCCGTAGTGCTGTGCGAGGGTGGAGATAGCCTGTCGCTGTTCGGCATAGTCGGCAGCGAGCTGGTTTTTTACCGTGCCGTTGTAGTAGCTGTGCTGCAGGTTGTAATCGAGTTCGGGGTTTTCCAGCATCGCTTTCTTCGCACTCATCGAGAACAAACCTGCCTGCTGCGTCCAGTAGTTCTGCAGCCGGAAATACTTAACGAAGTTTTCAGACGATGGATACAGAATGGCTTCGTACAACGACCGTTTGGTGGCCGCCTGGAGTGTGGCGAGTTTCTCCAGAATATCCATTTGCGGCGGTGGTGCCGCTGGTGCGGCTTTCCTTTCCTCATCATGGGGCTTAAGTTTCTCGTTGTACCACTGCCAGCCCGCGTCTTTGGCGAAAGCCGGCATCAGGGCGCAGCAAAGGCATCCCGCCAGCATGGCGGCATGTATTGTTCGCATGGCAAATACCCTTTTATGAATTATTGCGACTGGCGTGACAGATGCTGATAGACACTGTATTTATCGAGCTGGCGCTGTATCTTTCCTGCATCATCACGGGCTTCAAAGCGGTAACCGCTGCAGTACAGAGGCAGATGATTTATCTGAAGGTCCACCCGCTCCCCGTCCCTGACCACCCACGCGGCCTGAGAAACAGTGTCGCACTGGATCCCCCAGGCCCGGTTGGTGGTCATAAATGCGTTAACCTGTCTGTCCCGCCACAGGCTGTACGACATAATGCTGACCAGGAAAAAGACAAACACCCCGACAAAAACCATGACCAGCCCGTAGGCTTTTTTCTCTTCCATGAACACTCCTGTCTGTTTTGCTGATTAAAGCGGTGACGCCCGTCTTTATGGCATTAATCGTCTGGCTATAATGTTGAGAACAAAAATAAACAATAAAGATCTAACAATTACGAACCCATCATCGCTCGTTAATAACGTTGCCATGTTAATTATCAACAGAACAGGAATAAGGATTACCCCTGCTAACCTGAACCAATCTTTAAACTTATTAAACCTGCGCACCGTCTTCATTCTTCCTCCGTCTTTTTCCGTAACAACGCGGCAAGCGAACTAAAAAAGAGATAGCTCACGAACCAGAAAAAACCAACCGCAACAATAAAAACCACACTCTCGACATAATCACTCCCCGACGTCCCTTTGACGGCATCCCAGGAGAAATAAATCACCGGAGAAATAATGATTATTGTCAGCGTTAATCTCAGGACAAAATCAATGGCAGGCTGTTTGTGAAAATTAATTTTCATGATTATCGGTCTCTTTATTAGTCAGCATGGTTTATTGCGCGGATTGCTGACTCATGATTTCCTTAATTCGTTCCTTGGTCTTATTGGTGAGAACATCGTTTTCCGGTATTTTTTGATTTTTCATCAGGTCGTCCATAAAGTTGGTGAAATCCAGCTTGTTAAAATCAATCCCCTGGAGTTCCGCGGTGGTAATGCCCCGACAGTCAGGACTGCTGGCGCCGCCAAAACCGATATGCAGCTGACCGTTTCTTCCCTGCTGCTGAACGATCTGCGCCAGTTTTGAGTCGAACTGGCAATAGCTCCTTTTTTTCTCCAGGCAAATACCCAGAACTTTTTTAGAGCAGAATTCCCCGATACTGACCGTCAGCTTGTCTTTTTTCGCTTTGGCCAGCGCCTTTTCCTCGCTGCTGCAGCGTGCCAGCCCCACATCCTGGCCCCAGCCGCTGTCTTTGCAGCAGTTACTGAAGCCGGCAGCAAATTTCTTACAGAACTTCGCTTTTCCGGTGAAGGCCCGGACATCCACCCCGTTCAGTGCCGCGACGTCCTTCCCCGCGGCTGCCAGTGCCGCCAGCTCAGATACCGCCTGCCCAAAGTCATTGCTCTTCCCGGACGTGGCTTTGTCACATTCACCATCAAGGCAGAAGACATCACCGCCGCAGATCATTTGCTTGCCACTCGTCCTGGTTTCGCAGGAATACGTTGCATATTCATGCAGGCACGTGCCTTCCTCGCTGGAGAAGGCGCACTGGCGGGATGACAGAGTACAGGCCGTATTTTTCATCAGGCTTTCACAGGAGCCGCTGTCCGCCGGCTGCGTGAGCCAGGTATCCTTATATTTCCAGCAGGCTTCCGTGAACGAGTAATCCCTGCCTCCGAGGGTGATGGTTCGCGTTCCTCCCGGACTGATACATTCCTCCCCCGTTTTTTTTCCTTCATCCTTACTGAACGGACAGCTTTCAACCCAGACGACTTCAGGTGCGTAGACGGTTTCGGTTTCTTCCATCACCAGGGTGACCGTGACCTGTACGGGTTTCTGGCTACCCGATGATACGGTCCGTGATGTTTTGCTTACTGAAAAGTTCTGCCCTGCAGTAACCGCTTTGTCCACACCAAACGACTGATGAATCTTCCCCTTCCCGTCATAGGTATATTTCGTACAATGCGTGTTCTGACCGCCTGAACACATCGATTCTGAACGTGGCCAGCTGATCACATCTATGGGGAACGTTCGTTCAAAGAGGGTCAGGCTTTCACTGACTGCACTCTTGCAGCTATCCCGCACCTTCCCTTCGGAATCGCATTCTTCAATCCAGGGGATCACCAGAGGCTCACCATCCACCGAGGCATTCAGCAGACGACCGTTGGTCGGGATCGTCAGGTTGCCACTCCATTGCCGGGTACTCCGGGCATAATTCAGCGTCACCACCTGCTGATAGGTTCGGTTAACTTTCTGCGTGGTGGCGTTATCCTTCAGGGTCGCTTCCCGTGTGCAAAAATTTTCCACCTGCAGATCACGTTCGCAGGTATGGTTTGTGAACTCGCTGCGGTTCACAACCTGGGCGGTACAGGACTGTCCGGTATCACCGACAATGCTGTCGGCACGGGATTCTGTATCCTTTGCGGCCTGAATAAACGGCGCATCCTGAGATATCTGATCCGGTGGCCGGTTCGTGAACGACTCCGTAATCGTTTTGCCGGTATCTCCCTGGCTGAACTCCAGGGCTGAATCGCTTTTCAGAGAGCTGTCTCCGCTGGCAGTGACGCCGCCGTAGTATTTTGTCTGATCCGGGTTGTCGGTATACCCCGGCAGGTTTTGCTCACCACTGAAATTTTTTAGTGAGTTCAGACCATTGCCCTGCACCTGTTTCGCAAAATCCGAACCGGCTTTATAGTCACTTCCACTGTCAGCGCAGGCGGGGGATGCCAGCCAGATGAAGGCGCTCAGGACAAAAAAATGCGCGGTCAGCACGGAAATAACCGTCTTCATTTACACCCTCCCTCATCCCTCACCATTTCCGGTAACGCCATGAAGTACGGTTTATCTTTCATGGCTGGCTCCCGGCGGCATTCGAGGGCGCATCAAGCATCTGCCGGGCCACCTGTGCACAGTCACCGGTTTGTGCCACTTTCTCCAGCGCCTGTTTGACGTGAATGTTACCGCGTACCACGTCATACCCGGCCTGACACCGTACCACCAGAGACGGCACACTCCGGATGCTGTACTGCGTATATAGTGTCGGGTCGATCTGCACTCCGTCGGTCACGCCATCCTTCACCAGCTGCAGCACCGCGTCAGTGGTGGTCTTCATGTCGTTATTGACGAGCCCACGCAGTGTCGCCGGAATGCCGTACTGCCGGGTTTCGTGCAGCATCCGCTTCAGCCCCTCTTCAGGTATCGAGAAGGAGACAAAGTACAGCGCCCCTTCTGCTGGCTTTTCCTGATTCGCCGCTTTCTGCTGGCTGACCAGATTATCGATAAACTGGCGGTCTGATTTGGGCAGAGGATTACGGTTGATTTGCGCCTCAAGCTCCTGCTGCAGCTGTTTATCCGGATGCTGGCGCAGCTGTTCGCTGAGGTTCTCCTGCTGCTTCAGCCATTCTCTGTCTGTAACAGAGGAGGTTTCAGCCAACACTGCTCGTCCGGTCAGCAAAAGCATGACCATAAACAGATTCATTAATTTCATGAGAGACTCCTGTCAGAGAAAGACACAATTGCGTTTACGCCACATCAGATAGCCATAGTTCTTACGGGTGTTGGGTGGATTTTTACCGGCCTCCCAGCGCATCACGCTGCGCCCCACGGGATGGCATTGGCCGCTGTCCGGGTACATGTTCACCATCTGATAGCGCCAGCGCTCTTTGGGGATGATCGGGGACGGATACTCATAGCAGACCGCCTTGTCCTTCCCGATGCTCTCCATAATTTGTCCCTGCCGGTGAAGCTTGTACGCCATGCGCTCGCTGACAAGTAACGAGGACTGCAGCGGACTGGACTCGTTGCTTACCCAGCCGCTAAACGGGTACATCGAACCCTGAGAGCCGGCACACCAGAACAGAATATCGAGTGGCATATGAAACGCGCTGGCCATAGCGTCAGCCGCGCACGCCCCCTGTGCGATGGGGTTGGCAAACAGGATGGCTTCCGGATTCAGAATGGTGGTGAGGCTGCTGTCCACCCAGGTCGGGTCAATCTCGGACAGATAGGCTATATCCATGTCTCCGCCTTCCAGACAGCCTGCGGAGGTGATGATGTTCAGCCAGTAGGTCAGCGGGTACTTGTACCAGTGAACGTGATAAAAAGCGCCGTTCACCTGCTTGTCGTCCTTTCTCGCGGTCCCCATACCGGTCTTGCCGAGATTGATACTGAAGCCCCCCAGATTGACCATACAGCCAGGCGAACGGCTGACGTCCGTCATGGCCATCGGCTCCCAGTACCCGATGGCCAGGCCGGGGCGAACAAAAATCGGTGGCGGCGCCGGACACAGCTGCAGGGGACTACCCGGATTGCTGGTATCAGGCAGATCGCCTTTACCAACCTGCACGCTGCCGAGCGACAGGGGGAAGATGCAGCGCCAGCACACATCGGTGATCGGGTTAACAAACCGGCCCTCACAGGAGGGATCAGCAGCCGCACTGAGGCTGTACCCCCACAACATCAGGGTACTCAGGAAAAGCGTCAGGGTTTTCACAGAAACATCCTTATTTTACAGGGAAGGTCTCAATATTCAGGCGTTCACCGGATGGCGCCGGCGTGATCCGCGCCGGGACCGCCGTCAGGCCAAATCGCTTGCTCAGTACGCCGTTCTGGTCGAAATAGATCCGGCTGTCCAGCGCTGCGGAGGTGTCCGGGATACTGCCGCGCACCAGGATAATTTTGCTCATCAGGGTTTCCGGCACCTGACGCTTCATCCAGGCCAGCTGGTCGGCATCGTCTCCATTGATGAAGTACAGGGTCTGGACAAACGGTACGGTTTTAAGCGGGTTCACCACATCGCCCTTGCGGGCAAACACCCGCCCCTCATTGTCCTTCAGGTCTTCGGTCAGGCGGATGCTGGGATCAAACCAGCGCTGCTCGTATTTCTCCGCACGCTTAATGCCCTCCACCGGTGCCGGGCGCTGACTGTTCTCGATAACCCGCTGCTTAAACGCATCCATCGTCTGGTCCCACTGGCCAGAGGATTGCAGTGACTGCAGACGCTGCGTGATGAGCTGCAGCATGTCCTGCTCCCGGACGGGCCATAAATCCCCCCAGGTACCGAGATCAGCCGCCTGAGTCAGCGGCGATACCAGGCAGGCGGCGAGCAGACAGTCTTTCAGACGTGTCATTACTGTTCTCCTTTCATCCGGCGGGCAATGTCGTGCTGGATGTTGCGGGTCACATCGGGCGCGCCCTGAACCACGGCAGGTGAAACCAGAATGACCACATGATGCTGCTGCTGATACTCCGCCAGACTCTTCTCCAGCGCGTCGTTAAACCGGTCAGAGAGCGCTTTTGACTGCGCTTCTGTCAGCTGCTTCTGACTGACACTGTCCATAAAGCTGTCGAGCGTCTTCTTCATATCAAAAGCCACCACCCGCGGCGTGGAGTACTCCAGAACCACGCGTGAGAGAAACGCGCTGGTTGCCAGGGCGAAAAGCACGAGAGCAACGATGACAGATATCCGGCGAAAGGTATGAGAGGTCGTACTGACCGGTTGTTCGGTGTTGTTTTTCATCACTGTTTATCCTCCATGTCATTCACCGGTATTCGGGATTCAAGCTCAGCCATTTCGTCTTTAAAGTTGCGGCACGCCAGTCCGTATACCGCATCGTGGATATCGACCCCCTCCTGCCGGCGTGCTTGCATGTACTCAAAATCCGGGCCTTTGGAGGAGTACATCGCCCGGCTGAGCGGGTCGACGAACAGGCGGTGCCAGGAGCAGTTCGCTTCCACCTGCAGCATAAAAGAGGAGAACCACTGCTCTTTGGCCGAACCGAAGCCGTTAATCATGTCTTTCTCCAGCTTGCTGAACTGATCCGGGTACAGCTGGTTATACTTGGCAAATTCCTTCGCTGACTGCTTCAGAATGGCCTTGTACGATGAGTTCCCCCACGCTGCACGTGCGGCGCTGGAGGCGGTCGGGGAGTCGAAGTCGACGATGTTCTGCGTGATGGTGATGTATGCGCCGGTATGTCGACGCGCGGTACGGTAGCCTTTCTCGATAAACTGCCCCACTTTTTCATTCTTGAAATCAAGGAGCTTCCATCCTTCATCGATGACGTTCAGTTTTTTCAGGCCACGCGGTGACTGATACATCCTGTTCTCGATGTAAATAATCAATGAAAACATCACAGCGATAAGCAGAGAGGGCCTCGACTCAAGGCCACCGAGTTCCAGTACCACCATCCGGGCATCATCGTGGAGTGTTGGTTTATCTGAGTTGAAATAGTCCCCGTAGATCCCATTCACCGTGTACTGATCGAGCAGGATTATCATCTCGTCCAGACGGCCCCGGATTGTCGGGGAATCAGCATATTCATCGCTGTCCTTCGCGTCCTGTAAAAACTGCACTACGTCATCAACGCGTGCCTGATTACGTTTGCTTAACCAGGCCGCCTGAACTGCCTGCAGAAGCAGGCCTTCATGGACTTCATCGAGGTTGCCGTTCGGACTGGCCATCACCGACATCTGATCGCGTATACGTTCTGCTGACATGTCGAAGTGAGCATCATCCAGCACGTTGGCGAATGGGTTAAACTTGAGGGTATCGCCATCGAGATATACGCCCCCCATGTTTTCACACAGGGACTTATAGCCATCGCCCATATCGAACACCCAGGCAAACCCGCCGGAGTCGAGCACACTGCGAATGAGGGGCTGAATCAGACCGGTTTTACCCGCCCCGGACGTCCCGCAGACCGCCATGTTGAAATTGGTATTGTTCATTCCCTCGTAGAACAGGTCGATGAACGCCAGCTGGTTTCGGTAGGTGGGCGCCAGGAGTCCCGCCGGCGCCAGCGGGCTGTCAGCGACGATCGGCAGGAGGTTAGCCACCTGGAACGTCTCCGCCCGCTTAACCACGCCTGCCGCCTGCAGCTCTTTAAACAGACCCTCACCACACTTGAACGGCATCATGGCCAGAAAGTTACGCAGGTGATGGTAGCGGGCCGGGATAAGCTGGAAACCGCCTTTACGGTAGCTGTTGAGCACCTGCTGTTCAGCGGCGAGAGAGGCCTCTGTGCTGTCTGCGGTGTACGTGGTGATATTAAAGAAATAGGACACCAGGGAGGTCTGGTTGGTCGACAGTCGCTGGCGGATATCGCCCCACTCCTGCATTTCCTTTATCACGTTCGGAAAGTACTTCGCGTAGGAGGTTTTGCTTTTCTTCTCCACGTCCATGAACTTCAGGTTGGCTTCGTTCTGGGTCTTCACCTGGTCCTCCACCATCAGCGTCAGCGTGATGACAAAGGGGCAGGAAATGGAGAGCTCCGGGTTAAGCAGGTTGGCGTAGTTGTCCGCAGCGGTCCAGAGGAAGGCCATTTCCGGATCACTCTCCAGATGGTAGCTCGTCACCCGGGTCACGCACTCTTTCCCGTCGCGCCCCAGGCGGCCAATTTTCAGATGACCGGCGGTGACCTGCATATCAAAGCTGTCATCGACACACTGATAGTTCAGATCCTGATAGGGGTCCAGCTTATACGGTACGCGGTACATTTCGTGCGGGTCCGGGTTTATCAGCTCACGCATCAGTTCGACCAGCCCGGCAGCATCAAGGATACGCGTCGGAATATAGGCACCGCCCAGTGACGCCCGCAGGATTTTTATCTGGTTCTCCATCTCGACAATTTGCGTGGTGGAGTTCTTCTTCCTGGGTACACAGCAGGAGATGTACACGCGGTAGTTACGCAGCGTCAGGGGCAAATCCAGATCAGGAGGCAGGGGGAACTTCGTCTCCGCTGCCCGGAGGTAGTAGGCCTGGGTAATGGCGTTAAACTTCTTAGCCTGTTTACCACTCCAGCGGAATTCACGCAGACCATAGTCGATATCATTGCCGACCAGTTTGCTGGAGACCAGATGAAAACTGACCGGGACGCCCCGGGGCAGTTTGCTGCGCAGTAAATGCTCCAGTGTTGCGACGATACTTTTATCCGCACCGGGTAAAGGACGCGCCTCAAACATAAAACCGACGGTTTTGTTATTAATAAACAGACCGGTCGCGGAATCATAATCCTTATAGGGCAGAATACGGCTGAACTGGGGGAAATTCATGCTGCCCAGCGTGTCATTGGCTTTAGCGGATTCGTCGGGCAGCTTCAGTGCTGATACGAGTGAATTCACAGCCTGGGTGACGGTATCAATGATGTTATTACTCATGCGGTCGTTCCTTTAAAAGCATTTCAAAACAACAAGGGTAATAAATGGCAAGAAGAATATTCATAGCCGCACTAGAAACTCCTTCTTATAATGGAAAGCACAGGAATGAAAAACAATAAACACATGGAGGCAATAATCTGGCCCATAAAGATCGCATCCAACAACATCGCCCCTTGCCACAAACAAATAAGCAGAGTGATAAATAATAAAACCACATGAAAGAAAACAATCAGGAACAGAAGGTTCGCTGAGAACTCCCCATCACTAATTTCCACCTCCAGGCAGAAAAAATAAAAGACACACAAACTACAGATAATATAGAGGCCTTCATGTCGAATACCCTGAAAGAAATCAGGAGAAAACTCTCCTGCCAGTCCATTGTACGTCAGCCTGACTCCCAGATAGATGAGCCAGTAGACTGGAGGGATAAACAAAAAACCATACTTTCTAAAAAACAGCATCATATCCATCCCCTATTTATTTTAACCAGCATTTCATTTTTTGTTAGCTTTATATAATTCCCACTGATGGATATACGAATAATACTGCCTACCAGGCACATTAATGATGATGCCATCACAGTCCAGTTTATTTACAGGGCTGGTAAAAGAGCCTGTCGGTATGTTTACTTCAAGTGTATTGCAGTCGTTTTTCCAGTGTCTACCTGCTTCAAGTTCATCCATCGAAAATGAGTGAATGGAGATAACGAACATCCCGCAAAACCCAACCACCGCCATAAGCGCACAGTATATGAATGTATCGCCTCTGTTAACTCGAAGATTGAATTTTTCAGGGATGGCAACCATTGCCAGCGCACCGACCACACCAATAACAAAAAGAATCAGGCATATACCGTTAAGCCATGCAATGTTATGTCCAAGTATATAGTACGCTTTCACTTTCTTATTCCTTATGCTGCATACTTTCAAATAACGTGAGATTGTTAATACTGACCATCGGTCTTACTATTCACCTGCCCCCATCCGATCAAAGGAATAAATCAAGACATAAAACATATAAAAGATCACTGTGGCTGTAAAAAATCCCGTTATTACTGACAGAGTCAAATCAGGAGAACCGGCCCACATGTTTTTATCCATGAATACCATGAAAGAAAATAAAGCACTGAGACCTGTAAGCCCAAACAACATTAAAATATAGGAAAGCGCATCTCTTATAAAAACACCCATAATTACATAGCCGTAACCACAGATAATGATTGCCATTGCAAAAAACAGTCGTACATAACCATCACTATCAAAACTTAACAGAGATTCAGCCATTTACCCACCCTCACTCAATGTTTCCATCACGCTGTTCAAAGGCTCGCGTGTTTTAATTTCAATGCACTCTCCTGTATTACTTCCGTAACCTCTGCCTCCACGTGCTTCGAGTACCCGTAGCATTTTTATGCAGACATCTGTATTAGGCATGGGAGTAATATCCCAAATTCCACCACCACTACTCGGCGTCATCAGCACCAGAAAAATAAAGGCATGCATACTTTATTGCCTCTGTTTATATATTAACGAATGAATATTTCTTTCATTGCCTCTGCGAGAGTTGTTTGCTTATCGCCACTTATCGCTCTGTCATAATCAGCCTTGCTGACATTTTCAATAACATCACCACACTGAAGTCGATTTTGCGCAGGAGAGAAAAACCCTTTATCAATATTAGTCTCAAGCAACCGGCAGTCATTTTTCCAGTGATGAGAAAGCGCTTCGGGTACTGTATTACTGTCAGTAGAAAATAGCAGGACATAACCTGCCAATAAAAACACCAGCCACATCGCCCATCCGAATAACTCTCTCATAACAAGCTTTTCCTTTCAGTAAATAACATCATTGCACTTTATTTTCAGATAAACTTCCTTCTGGCCTGTACTTAACGGGAAGGTAGCGGGTTGTTCCGTCAGGACAGGACCAGGCATCTTTGCGCCCATTAAATCCTTGTTGAGCATCAAAAGCTGATATCTTGCAGTTTGTTAATGTATTCATTGTATTCTTTTTTCTTAAAATCATTTCCTTATAAGCATCCTCTGGTGACAAAATAACAAGGGCAGTTATAACATGAAGAATTAAAACCCCAGAGAACATGCATACGCGCCACACCCTTCTCTCAAACGCCCTTGACGCAAAAAATCCAACTATCACTCCCATACCAATAGCGAGAAAAAAATAAAATATATAAAATGAGTCAGCCCGAACAAGCTTATAAGAGAATGTTAAGAGATTAATCATAATCAACCCACCTATTTAAATAACGCCTTACACAAAGATACATGAGCGTAATATCTGCGTCTGAGCACGCTACCGCCCATCCCTTTCAACGCAGAGGGCACTCGTTATAATTCAGAAATGAAAACTTACTGCAGCGCCAGTAATGGCGCTGTGAATCAATTAAGGCGAGGTTGTCCCCACGCCGATGGTGTCACGACAAAAAGAACCGTTGCTGGCTGGTGATATACATCATCTGCATCCACGTACGGCGCTATCCACAATGACGTTGTCTCCTCCCCTTTTCTTAATGGCCGGGGATAATTACCAGGAACAGTCACCGGCGATGTAAAAGTTGATACACTCACTGGTCGAACAGCTGGCGCTACAGCCACGGGCCGATACACCGGCGTACTGACTTTCCTGTTATTCGTCAGCAATCCTGACGTTACTGTATTAGTCGGTGCAGTTGTCGTTGCTCCGGGACGCATTAAATTTGGCTGTGGCGGCAACGGGTACGAATTAACTGATGTGGTTCTGAAATTACCCTCAGCCAGTTGTGGCAACCCGGCCGCAGCCGGCTTTGCATCACTGCGTTCCTCTTTCAGCTTCGCTTTTTCATTTGCCTGCTCCATCGTCATACAGGTATCCGACGTCGTGGCATTACATTGAAATTCGGTCTCTGTGCCCGCACACCCGGTTAAGAGCAAAGCGCTGCCCAGAGGAATTAACAGCATTAATTCCTTCATATATTCACCCGTAATCTGTTTATTTTTTAAAAATCGATTTCCAGTCAGTCTTCCTGAATACTGCTTCTGCAAGATTATTAGCAGCCCTTACAAGCTCCTCATAAAGTTTGGGGTCTAAATAATTTGCAGATTGAGGTACAGGCTTAGGCTCCTTTTTCTCCTGCTTCCTGTTCATTACGCAGGCCCCCCCCCTGACATCCTTCACCCGAGAAATCCCCTGCGGACAGGAGTCCTACGGAAAACCACAGCCATCCCGGTAAACACCACCGCCATCAGCAGCCAGAGCCAGAGAATATTATGCGTATAGCTCTGGTCGATATATGCTGCATACCCTGCCGCATCCGTACTGACGGTGGTGCAGTCTTCCTGTAAAACCGGAGGCAGTGGAGCGTTCACCGCATCACCATTAAGTTCTTTCGGCCCCGTGCAGTCCTGAATGACATATCCCTCCTGCTGCACAGACTCTACGGTTTTCACCAGCGTCTGGCCGAACGTGTACGGTCCCGTCAGGAACACCAGAACAACCAGTAACATCATCATGGCCAGCGGATACACCACCGCACACTTAACCAGCCAGTGAGCCCAGCGCAGTGCTGACAGAACAGCAGTAATGAGAGACTTAGCCATTATTTTCCCCCTGCGGCGCTGCGCCCGGAGAGAACTCCCGCGGATCAAGTTTGCCCAGCTTCTTCAGCATCTCGTCAGTATTGAATCCGTTCATACCGCCGCCTGACTGATGATGTGCATCAGCCTGCGGTGCCGGCTCCGCCTCCTGATTCTGAGCCTGCTGTTGCCCGTTCTTTTCCGCTTCCAGTTCTTCAATCGTTTTCAGCTGGAATCCATCCTGGAACACGACGGTCACTTCGTTGCCGGCACCAATCGGAATGACCGGGTGATACTGCTCGGCCCTTTTGATGTAGTACTCGCTCAGCGTCTGCGCAGCTTTAGATGCACCACCGCCGACCCCCATTTTCAGAACGTCACCGGCGCCAACAGATGCGGTTGCCCCCAGGCCAACAGCCGGCTGTGAAGCCCGTTCCATGCCCTGACCAATCCCGTCAACAAAACCGGCCCCCCATGCCCAGCCGAGGATTTTTCCGTTACGCATCACCACCTCTCCCTTAACCCCGTTTTTCCCCATAAAGGAAACGTGGCCGTTAATGGGCTGATCGATGGTTTTATCACCTTTGATACAGCTGATATTGCGGGTACGGACAATGGCGCGTTCGCTGGAGACATCGCCCCAGGCTTCAAGGCCCACAAAACACCCTGTCAGGTCGTAGGTTTTGCTGTTTGGCATTTCCACGCGACCGGTGATACGCAACTGCATCGGTACAGTTGATTCATTCCCGGTAACAGACGCGTTGGCATCTGCCCCCTCGATAAGCATGCTTTTTGCAAAGCTCCCCGACGGAATGTACGGCAATGACTTCGTTTTTTTTCCTTTGTCGTAACTGAACGTTTTACGCTGTATCTGGTTTGGTACCGGTACAGACTGGTAGCTGACCTGCGGCGGCGGTGTCATACCATTCCCCGGATAGAATGCCGTCGGAGGCGGTACCGCGGCGCCGGTTTGCGGCGGATAACTGGCTGGCTGCGGCTCCCCTTCCGGACCGGGTGGCGGTGACGGAGGAGTCGGCGCGGGCTCGCCACCAGAGACAGCCGGTTTCACGCCCAGCGCCTTCAGCTGATTCTGCATGGCTTCATTGTCACTGCTGAGTTTGTCAATACGTATCTGGTCAGCGGTTCGCGCCTTACTCAGTAGTTCCACTTCCCCCTGCAGGGAGTCAAAACGCTTGTTGAGATCAGCGGCAGTCGCCTGCATTTCGGTGGTCGCGTGCTGCTCCACCTTACTGTTGAAGCTGCTGTCGACCACCCCGGTCATATCCGGCGCGGGTTCGCCCTGAGCCGGGGCTTCCTCATCAGAGCTCATGTTCAGATCTGACAGATACAGCCCGCCTCCGACGGCTGCTGCGCCGCCCGCCAGAATGAGTCCCAGCCAGATATATTGTTTACGTTTGATCAGCGTGTTGAAGTTGGCCATCAGCGCTTCACTCCTTCATCTGACGTCGTGACCCAGATCTGCATGCGACCACCGGCAGTCAGCAGGCCCGCCGGGGTACTGAACATGACGGCACGTGTTCCGGGCTGCCAGAAATCGCTTTCACGCACCATACGGGCCGACAGGGAGACATTGTCCAGACTGTAACGGACAACTTTCAGGTGATGACCGACCCAGACCCGATCGGCAGTGGCGCGCAGACCAGCCGGCACCTGCAGCACTTCAGAAGTGACGGGGACAGACTGATACTCATCGGGTACGCTGCCCTGACGCACGGCGCGATTCAGCGAAACCAGTAACGATTCATAGGGATTCGACTCTTCCCAGGCTTTTGCCGGACCGGGTGTCCCCGCCAGCTCGCTGACCAGCTGAATTGTCCGGCCTGAGCCCGCACGGGGCACGGCACGAATGGAGAAGTTCAGCCCGCGTTCGGTTTCCACAATGAAGGTGAATGGTTTTTTACTGACGGTCGCCAGAATGGCGCCGCCGCTGTCGGTCTGCTCCTGGTTTGTCAGGCCGCCGTCCAGGCTGTTTATCGCCGTGATGCGATCTCCAGGTACTGTGAACAGATTCGGATCGGTGTTACTCACGGCAATATTTGCCTGACCGCCATTGGTCAGGGGAACCACTGTCGGCGCCAGCGTACCGCTAAGGGTCGCTGACATCGCAGGGGCGACCAACAGCAGACAACCTGAAATAAATAACGGGTTAATTTTTTTCATTATTTATTTCTCCGAAACGCGCCAGCCAGCTGACACCATCGACACGACTGAACTGAATGACATAACTTTTAATTTCACTGTAGGGTTTGGAATCCCCTATCCACGTTTTCAGCTCACCCCGGATATCCACGCGGTTCTCTGCCGGCCACGCACGGATCGAGGTCATATAAAAGGTGGCATTAACGTTATTGTCTTTAATGCGTTTCGCATCTTCAGCCAGCTGGACCTTTAGGCTGTTCTGCGCAGCGGGTAATACATACCGGAGAAGCTGCTGATGCTGGGCATCAACCGTTTCCGGCGTGACATTCAGACGCAGGGCAACAAAGGACAGGCCCAGCTGCTCAATATAAGAAGCGTCAGCCTGGTTCTGAGACACCGCAAAGGGGGCACGGAATAACATCGGTGTCACCGCCACTTTCTGTTCCGTCTGCAGACGGTAATTATTTATGCCCTGGATAATATTGGTCGCAAGACTGAGGGTCAGGAGTGTCCCCAGACTGATAAATCCCACAGCGATAACGCGGGTGGTATTTTGTCTGGCACCATGTTCCATATGTTATTTCCCCGTTGATTTATTTAATCCACTGCCGGAAACAGGAGTCCGGAACATCATGAAAGAAACCTTTAAGAAGGGAGGTTGGCAGATACCAGTAAATCAGGTCGCGTAGCCAGGAACTGCCCCGCCCTTTTTTCAGTTTCTTGATACCCCAGAAAACCAGTGCCGCTGCAGCCATACCAAAAATGAACTTGCTGGTCCAGAAACCCCAGCCGAGACAAATCACGGCCGGGATAAGTTCATCGAGATATAAGCCAAACCAGCGGGACTGGTTAGTCAGTGTTTCCGGGAAACGGTATCGCTTTAATTCGTCTCCCGTCATCACGTGCTTCCTGTCAGTAACCGGCGACCGACATACCGATGGTGATAAAGGTGGAAATAATCGCGAAGCCAAACAGGAACTTCACGTTTTTGGTCATCATGTACATGATGCCGCCGGCGACAACTTCTGCCAGAACCACCCATTTAACGACGCTGGATTGCTTACCAAACGTGCCTTTAACGGTCGCATCCCCGGACTTCATCAGGTCGGTTGCCGTAGTGGTGGCCATCGCAGCATCCGGGAAGAACGCCGCCACAGCAGCAACCGGCAGCGCAACTTTAGCGGCTTTCAGGGCTTTCTTTTTATTGAAAACGCGGGACAGAAAAGACGGTTTGGTTTTTTCAGAGACAGCAGAGCCCTGAACACTTAATACAGCATTCATATTTATTTCCTTTAAAAAGAATGGTTGATATATAAAACAGATTTATGACTATGATGTTAAATCACTCTTCCTTTTCACCTCCTGGTATGGTTAGTTCCGAGTTATAAAAGTCCGGAAAACGTTCAAGATGATCTTTCAGTCTCAAATAAGCTTCAGCTGTTTTACTTCTTCTGCTTCTGTCTTTTGCTTTGATGAGTCGACGATTAGTTTCTTCATCTAATTTTAAAAGCACATTTTTTCCAGGCGCAGGTCGTGCGTTGCTCCTAATCGCTCTTTCCAATCGACCTCCAAAGTAAGATTACCAACCTTTAATAAATCTTACATTGGAGGATATAAAAGTAAACAAACTAAGGAGGAATATTGAGTAAATTATTTTCACAAATCAACAGTACCAATGGTACTATTGATTTAACAAACCATTAACACCAGCTTTCAATATACCCAGCACGTTCGAAACAAACCGTCCATAACTTAATGTATAAATTGATGACAAAATAATGTAATCACGACTATCAAAGTTCAATTCTTTTTTTATTTTGCTAACTGTATTCTTTGATGTTTGTACCTCTATACCAATAATTTTTGAAATAGAAGCATGTGAAAACCCAACCGCATATAGATTAAAGATAGCCCAGTCAGATTTTGCTGACCGCTGAATTCTTTCGATATATCCCTGCATTTTTTTCGAAAATTCATTATATTCCCTTGAAGGCTGAGGAATCTGATCACCCTCCTTGATAAAAACCCATTTACTGTAGGTCTCCTCATTAATTGTGAACGTTTCAATAAAAACAGTCCAAAGAGAATCTACCAACCAAATTTTTTTGACTAGTACAGCAGAACCTTCTGAAAATGATTTCAGTTCTGACTGCATCAGTTCCAGTTTGACTTCAAGGGAGAGATCCAGAAACCAGTTACCAGGTGCACTGGGTGTATCAAATGTTCCAGCGCACCCAGATGTTAAGAAAACTTTATCAAAGGTGGGGCTGGTGTGAATTACGTCGCCCCGGGAATCACGAATAAAGGCAGGGCAAGATGAAATATTAAGCATCTCGCGCATAGAATGAATGGAATCTGTTTGACTGCGTACAGCAATTTGACTACGATCCTTCGCACACATAGGCGCCTCCACTAAAGGACACTATGGATAGTTGACGTCCGGGGGGACTAGCCCCGGACGTCAACGCTTCAACAAATTTTATTACAACCCTGTAAGTATTCTATATTCCCTATTCTTCCATGTCACTTATTAAAGCCAGATCATTATTCTTTTTTTACTACTGAATTAATTACAAACCACCAGAAATACACACCGGGTCTTACTCTTCTTCCTGCTCAGGGAAAAAGTGAGAAATGACATCTTTTGCATCTTCTCGAATGTTGCTCACCATGCTACGGAACTCGAATCGTTCATCACCTGTAACATGAGGGCTTAGGGAGCCAATAGCCAAAAGTTTGGATACGGTAAACTGAGTCTTCATGACATTCTCAAGCAAAATCTTATTAAACTCAGTTTGGTTGAACCCAGAGTCTTTTCTTTCCATTTGAGCCTCATAGACTCGAAGGCCTAATTCAAGGAGCATCGAAGCAACACTTGAAAAGCTAACATCCTTTTCCTTTGCCCCTTCAGCCCTTCGCTTTTCAACTATTGCATTAATTTTTTCAGCAACTTCATCACTGGCATAAGCTTGTACCCTGGCCATTTCGGTTCCTTTATTAAAAACAGCATCTAGCAAGATATTATGACGAGAAGATAACGCGAGTTTACCTTCATTACAACTCTAAACTTAAGTCTAGAGTCTAAGTAAGTTGCATTACGAGTCACATAACAACTTAAGTCTAGAGTTAAGTTGCTTTAAACATCTGATTATAAAAGAGTGAGTCGTAAACGAGTCGCTATAGACTTACCGACGACTTACTACTGACTCGCCGGCAACTCACATATATATTAAATAAAATAACACAAAATAATATAACTACAGTTAAGCCACTGAAGCTAAAGTGAAATCTGCAAAATTTTAATTTTGCGTAGTGTGTGGTCATTTTGTGGTGAGGAGTGCATATATGTTGAGTCTCGGTCTTGGATGGGTTAAGGTTATTCCGGGATTTGCACGGAGGGGAATTCATGAAGGGAGTAGCGTTTGGTATCATCCTGTCTTTAATACCATTGTCATCAATGGCAGCAGACTGCTTTGATATGGCTGGCAGGGATTACAAAATTGATCCGGATCTCCTGCGTGCTATATCATGGCAAGAATCACGATTTAAAATTGATGCGATTGGGCGTAATCCTGTTACGGGTTATGGATCAGGCTTGATGCAAATTGACTCGCAGCATTTCAACGAACTGTCGCGATATGGAATAAAACCGGATCATCTTCTTAGCGATGCTTGTCTTAACATCTACACCGGAGCCTATTATCTGGCTCAGGCGTTTAAAAAGTGGGGCGTTTCGTGGGATGCAGTCGGGGCATACAATGCAGGCTTCAAAAAGACCCCGCGCCAGGCAGCAAGACGTTACGAGTATGCGAAGAAGATCCATTACTACTACACGGCTATCAAAGCAAGCAAACGAACTTCTTCTAAAGATCAGAAAATCGCCATGAACTAAAAAGCCTTCTGATATAAGAAGGCTTGAATTTCTTAAAAATCTACGGCATCTATACCTGGATAATAATCGGCATCACTATCAAAATGAAAAAGCAGATACCCGCCCTCCCGGTGCATTAGTATGAGATTTTTGCGTAAAAATTTAGACACCCCACCTCTTTTTAGCGCCAGAAGATGGCGTTTGAAATCATACATTCTTATAACACAACCATAAGGTGTATCATGTATCCACTCTAAGTAACTATCGCATGTTAGATAATTGGTTGTTGATGAAAGCACCTGAAGAACTCTGATATCACCTTCTTCCATATGTGAAATACTGATACACACAGCTTTAAATTCAAACATAAGTATTCCCACCGTCAAAACGCCGGACAGCTGCCCGGCGCTTATAATTAGCCTTTAAGAGTGCGGAATTTCTCCGCAATTAACCACAATGCCTTATTGAGTTTGACATCACCATCGATTGCTTTTACTGGCCGGGTTGTTGTTCTTTTCCCTTTTTCAGTTCGGCCAGGCAAACCGCCTTTAATCAGATTTTCCTGGACCCTTTGATATGTAGTCCAGATGTCATCTTTTTTATCTTCATAACGGCGCGGATGAATTATCTGTTCAATGCTGACTGGTGCTTTATTTTCATCATCGTATCGGTAGGTTAATGCAGCTTGTCCAAACAGACGCTGTTCTTCTTTGGTTAATGTAATAGACTTCATGACATCAACGCCTTCAGTAATTTTATCGAAAATGCCCAGAACTTCGTAAGCACCTTCTATGACCCTCCCAACAATATCACCTTTATGAGGTACACGAATCTCGCCAAACGACGTACCGCATACAAGGCCATTTGTGCATACAAAACGGAACATACCCGGTATCATTTGATAGCTGGACGATCCATCATGCGAGTTAAGAAGAATAATTTCGGGTACTTCTGTTCCTTTATTGGCCCCTTCACGGCGAAGTCTTACCATATGCTTAGTATGCCCCCGTTTATCCTCATCCCTTACTCGTGACTGACAGGCAAAAAATGGCTGGAAACCTTCTTCACGTAATTTATCCAGCAGTGTAATGGTTGGAATATAGGTATAGCGATCACTACGTGAATTATGTTTTTCTGCTGAAAACACAGAAGGTACAACCTTGACCAATTCATCGTTAGTCAGTGGGCGTTCCTGACGAATGGAATGAGTAAGTCCAAATCGGGATGCTAAACGCATATTATTCTCCTTCACCTGTTTAATTTTTTAACCATCACCCGTTGAGTTGCCGGGGCCGCGGTTTTGACTTTGTGCGGGGACCTGCTG